>ERZ1036438.552-NODE-552-length-13371-cov-5.207720_pt1 | contig 13371 bp, 12 predicted proteins | sample MGYA00514224_ERZ1036438 | MGnify/ENA primary metagenome ERZ1036438 (study PRJEB33795, sample SAMN09464924) | human gut metagenome | host: Homo sapiens | place: USA: Stanford, California | collected 2016-07 | study: EMG produced TPA metagenomics assembly of the...
CCGTAAGGGTTGGTGTGGTTCAGAGAGTTTGGTAATTTCCAATTCTTCTGCCACCTTGACGTAGGTGTCTTCTTCGGATGAGAAGAAACCAAATTTTCGGTGACTCCCTGCCAGACTGCTGGCAAACGGATATTTCACGATGCTGGCCAGGGTGGAGTAGGTCATCACGAAGCCGCCTATTCGCCGACCGTTGAAACGGTGTGTAAGCAGTCGGAAGGCGTTGGCGTTACCTTCGAAGTGGGTGATGTCGTCCCAGAATCGCTCTCCTACGCGCTCCTGCAAGTAGGTTCCGACACCCTCGGTGAAAAAGGTTTGGATGGCTTTTTCGCCGCTGTGCCCGAATGGAGGGTTGCCCATGTCGTGTGCCAGGCAGGCAGTACTAACGATGGTTCCTATTTGTTCGAACGTTGTTCCGCATAGTTCAGGATGCTTTTCGCACAGTTTTGCCGCCACGTCATTGCCCAGCGACATGCCCACCGAGGCTACTTCCAACGAGTGGGTGAGGCGGTTGTGCACGAAGATGGAACCGGGTAGGGGAAACACTTGCGTCTTGTTCTGCATGCGTCTGAACGGTGCCGAGAAGATAAGGCGGTCGTAGTCGCGCTTAAACTCCGACCGGTCGTCATGACGTTCGGTGTGCTTGAGCTCTTGGCCAAGCCTTTTATTGGAAATTAATTTTTGCCATTTCATAACGCAAAAGTAGTGGAAATTTGCGTAATTTGGTTCTTTTTAATAGTAATAATGCCACTTTATGGCGATTATTCCTTATTTTTGCACATTATTGAATAGTTATGATACAGATAAAAGTCATCAATAAAGGTCATCAGCAGTTGCCTGCTTATGCCACCAGTCAGAGTGCAGGAATGGATTTGAGAGCCAACCTTGAGGCTCCCATCGTGTTGAAGCCGATGGAACGAAAGCTGGTGTCTACGGGGCTTTTCATCGCTCTTCCAGAGGGATTCGAGGCTCAGGTTCGGCCTCGTAGCGGGTTGGCGTTGAAGCATGGCATCACGGTACTCAACACGCCTGGCACCATAGATGCCGACTATCGGGGCGAGGTGATGGTGCTGTTGGTGAATTTCTCGCAGGAAGAATTTGTCATCCGCGACGGTGAGCGCATCGCCCAAATGGTGATAGCACGACACGAACAAGGGCATTTCGTTGAAGTGGAGGTGCTCGATGAGACCGAGCGTGGGGCGGGAGGCTATGGCCACACGGGTGTGAAATAGGCAAACGTCAACATGATGAAGCAAAACTTGAAAATTTGTTTGAATCCCATTCTTTGCTGTTTGCTTGTGGGCTGGATGCTGATGAGCTTGGCCTTGCCAGCTTGGGCACAGGAGCCGAAAGACAAACCGCTGACTGAAGCGGATTTGAAGAAGATGCTGTTTGAGGACAAGCAGTCACAATACCACTATCTCTTCCTTGAGGCGGTCTGTCAATTGAATGCCGGCAAGCTGCAGATGGCAGATAGTTTACTGCATCAGTGCTTGGTTCTCAATCCACAGGGAGCCGAAGCTTATTATGTTCAGGGACGCTTGTTGGCCCAACAAAAGAAAGATACGTTGGCGCTGAAAAAGTTCGAAAAGGCGGCTGCCTTGCAACCCGAAAACAGTCATTACCAAGAGCGGGTGGCGCAATATTACATCGGAACGGGCGCTTACGACAAGGCCATCGCTGCCTACGAGCGCCTGTATGAAAACAATCATCAGCGCACGGATGTGCTCAGCATCTTGGGACAGTTGTACAATCAGCAGAAAAATTACGGCAAGATGCTTTCTGTTTTGGAACGTATTGAGCAGGCTGAAGGAACCAATGAGGAACTTACGCTTTCGAAAATGAGCGTTTATGAGATGATGGGTGATAAGGAATCGGCTCGCAAAACCTTGCAACAACTGGCCGACAGTCATCCCAATGACGTGAACTATAGGGTGATGCTGGGCAATTGGCTCATGCAGCATGGCGGACAAAAAAAGGCTTATAAACTGTTCACCCAGGCCTTGGAAGAGGAACCCGATAACGGCTTTGTACTGGCTTCGCTATACGATTACCACAATCAAGTGGGCGACAAAGAGAAGGCAGTTGCGCTGAGAGACCGAATCTTGATGAGTAAGGACACGGAGGTTCAGACCAAGATGACGATGTTGCAGCAAGTGATTCGGGACAATGAAGACCACAAGCGCGACAGCACGGAGGTACTCAATCTGTTCAAGCGCATGATGAAAGCCCATCCTAAAGATGCTGACATCGCCTCTTTGGCAGCCGCCTATATGAGTTTGAAGAAGATGCCGCAAGACACGGTGATGGCAGCCTTGCAACATGTCATTGACATTGCGCCCGACAATTCGCCCGCCCGATTGCAGTTGTTGCGCATGTATCTGCCCGGAAAAAACTGGAAGAAAATCATCGCCCTTTGTGAAGAAGGCGCACAGTTTACGCCCGACGAGATGGCTTATTATTACTACATGGCTTGGGCACATGTGCAGCAAGATGAGCAACCCAAGGCCATTGATGCCCTTAAACGTGGCGTGAGTACCATCAACGACAAGAGCGATACCGAACTGGTGAGCGAGTTTTATTCCATGATGGGCGACTTGTTGCACCAGCAAGGCGATCAACAGGGAGCTTTTGCGGCTTATGACAGTTGTCTGCAATGGAAGGATGACAACATTGCCTGCTTGAACAATTATGCTTATTTTCTAAGTGAAGATGGTCAAAATTTGAAGCGGGCAGAGCAAATGAGTTATAAAACGGTGACGGCATCGCCCAACAATGCGACGTATCTGGACACCTACGCATGGATACTGTTCATGCAAGAGCGATACACCGAGGCTAAGTTGTACATCGATCAGGCGCTGAAGAATGATACCGATTCCGTGCAAAGCGCCGTCATCATTGAGCATGCCGGGGATATTTATGCCATGAATGGAAACATCGATCAGGCGCTGAATTATTGGCAAGAGGCCTTGAAACTGGCGCCAAAAGATGATCAAGCCCTGATTGAGCGAAAGATTAAACAGAAGAAATACATCAAGAAATGAATAAAATACTCCATGGGGTTTTGACCGTGTGCGCTGTTTTGTTGCTGGCATCTTGTGCCTCCAAAAAAGCGGTAGTCAAAGAACCCTTGCCAGGTAAAGAACCTCATACAAGTGCTGTCAAGCCCGGTATTGCCGAGGATATGCAAGAGCTGGCTTTCGTGCAGCGTGTGTTTGATAATCAAGTATACGCGCAAAACATCGTTGGGAACATGACGTTTAGTCTTACCCGAGGTGACAAAAGGATTTCTGCGCCAGGCTCTGTACGCATGCGGAAGGACAAGGTGATTCGTCTGCAAGTGTTCATTCCCTTTTTGGGGACAGAGGTGGGACGGATTGAATTCACCCCCGATGGCGTGCTTATCATAGACCGTATGCACAAAGAGTATGTGCGAGCCGACTATCGTGAGTTGGATTTCTTGCGCGATAATGGTCTGACATTCTACAGCTTGCAGGCACTCTTCTGGAATCAGTTGTTGGTTCCCGGGAAAGAAAAGGTCAGCGAATCAGACCTGAAGTCGTTCGATGTGCGCCTGTCGCCCATGGGTGAAACCGTACCATTGTTGCTGAAAAAGGGCAGCATGGAATATCGTTGGAATGCCCATAGAACCAATGGACGCATCTTGTCTACCGTGGTTTCCTACCAAAGTAACAAACACGGGAAGTCAACCTTGACTTGGAATTACGACAATTTTAAGGCCGTTGGTGTGAAACAGTTTCCTGCCAAGCAGGTGTTCTCCTTCATGACCACGGCTACTAAGACACCGCAACAAGGCCAAGTAACCATCGACATGAATGATGTACAGACAGACAGCAATTGGGAAGAGCGTTCCACGGTCTCTAGTCGGTACAAGCAGATGGATGTAAAGGCGGTTTTAGGCAAACTTTTAAACAAGTAAATGAAACGTTATTTAATTATACTCCTATCATTGGTTTTGACGGTTTCGCTGCCGGCACAGAAGAAACGTACGCCCACGAAACAGCGAGCAAGAACCACAAAGACCACGACCAAGAAGAAAAAAGCAACCAAGAAAAAGTCGACAAAGACAGTTCGATATTCCAATTCATCCATCAAAGGATTGGAAAGTCAGCGCAGTCAGATTCAGAAGAAGATTAAGCAACAGGAAAGAGCGTTGCGTACCAACCAGTCGGATGTGAAGAAAAGGTTGCAAGATTTGATGATTCTCAACACGGCGATTAACGATCGTCAGAAAAATATCGACAGCATTGAGGCCGACATCCATCATTTGAATGGGAATATAGATATCATCAAGTCGCAGCTGCAAACGCTGCAAACGCAATTGGCAGAGCGCAAACAAAAGTACATCAAGTCGATGGCCTACATGACGCGCAGCCATACCATACAGGACAAAATCATGTTTATCTTCTCGGCGAAGAACTTTGCTCAGATGTACCGTCGCTTTCAGTTTGTGCGCGACTATGCCACCTATCAGCGCGCACAGGGCGAAGGTTTGAAAGCCAAGCAGGCGCAGGTGGAAGAAAAGCATGTACAATTGCAGAATGCTAAGGGAAGGAAAAGCAATCTGCTCTACCAGGGAAGGAAAGAAAAACAAACCCTCGAGGGGCAACAGGTGGAACAGAAGCAGATGGTTAGCAATCTGCAAAAGCAGCAGAAAACCATTCAAAACGTTATTGCTCAGCAGCGCAAGAAAGATGATGCGCTCAACGCCCAGATTGATAAGTTGGTTGCCATCGAGGTGGCCAAAGCCAAGGCTCGAGCAGAAGCTGAGGCCAAACGGAAGGCCGCACTAGCCGAGGCTGCACGTAAAAGAGCAGCCGAACTGGCTCGAAAGAAGGCCGAAGCCGAGGCTGCTGCCCGTGAGAATGAGCGCAGGATAGCTGAGGCCAAAGAGCGTGAGGAGCGCTTGAAAGCGGAGGCACGTGCTGCCGCAGCCGCCGCAGAGAAGGCACAACAGGAGAAACCGGCTGCACAGGCAAAGGCAGCAGCAGAAGCCAGTTCGGCCGCAGAACAAACTGCCCGCGAGGCTCAAGCAGCCCGTGAGGCTGCCGAGCGCAAGGCTGCCAGTGACGCAGTGCGCAACAGGGAGACTATCGCCAGAGCGCAGAAGCGTGCTGATGAGAGTCTTAAGATGAGTTCGGTAGATCGTATGTTGTCAGGAGGGTTTGAGGCTAATCGCGGACGTTTGCCCATCCCGATTACTGGTGGGTACCGCATCGTGAGCCATTTTGGGCAGTACAATGTGGAGGGATTGAAGAATGTAACGCTTGATAATAAAGGTGTTAATATCCTCGGAAGCCCTGGTTGCAAGGCACGGGCTATTTATGATGGCGAGGTGAGTGCCGTGATGTCTTACGCAGGCACGACGGTCGTGATGGTTCGCCATGGCTCGTATATTTCAGTGTATTGCAACTTGGGGTCGGTTAGCGTTTCTCAAGGACAGAAAGTAAAGACCCGTCAAGTGCTTGGAACTGTCGGACGGGATAACATTTTGCAGTTCCAACTGCGTAACGGGACAGCCAAACTCAATCCCGAGTCGTGGTTGGGTAGGTAGTCCCGAGCGTTTGTGCGGCAGCATCCATCAGTCGCCATGGAGCGGTTTTGTGTGTAGATTGAAGGCTGGCCGTGAATAAAAAGCTAACCCGAAAAAACATAGAGATGAATAAAAATCAGATTGCAACCAGGATAAATAATAAGGTATTAGAACCCGTAAGATTGTTTATGGGGCAGGAGAAGTCGGGCGGCATCGTGCTGGCCATCAGCGTTCTGTTGGCCATGGTGTTGGCCAATTCGGCATTAGGTTCAAGTTATCACGACTTTTTCCAACAGACATTTGGGTTCTTATGGAATGGCGATTCGTATTTTAATTTCACGCTTCACCACTGGATTAACGATGGACTGATGTCCGTGTTCTTTTTCCTGGTAGGGTTAGAGTTGAAGCGCGAGTTTATTGCTGGCGAGCTGGCCGACTTACGCAACACGGTTTTGCCAATAGGAGCTGCTGTGGGAGGTATGCTGATTCCCGCGGCGATTTATCTTTCGTTCAACGCTGGCACAGAAGAGGTGGTGGGATGGGCCATACCCATGGCAACCGATATTGCTTTTGCCCTGGGTGTGGTTAGCTTGTTAGGCAGTCGCGTGCCATCATCCGTCAAGGTGTTTCTAACAACTTTGGCTATTGTTGACGACCTGGGAGCCGTCATCGTGATCGCCTTGTTCTATACCTCGGAAATCTCCGTAGTCAACGTGCTGTTGGGGTTGGGCTTTCTGTTGCTGATGTTCGTCGGCAACAAGTTGGGGGTGAAGAACCTGTTCTTCTACGCCCTGCTGGGCATTGCCGGCGTGTGGGTTTGTTTCCTTCTGTCGGGCGTTCATGCCACTATTGCTGCTGTACTGGCTGCCATGACCATCCCCGCTGACTCGGAAATTGATGAGAACACTTTCCTGCATCGTGTGCGAAAGCTGACCAGACGATTCGACAAGGCCGAGTCGAATGACGTGAGGACGCTCGAGAAAGAGCAAGTGGAGATACTGGCTCATATCCAGAAAGACACCACCACTGCCATTCCTCCCCTGCAGTTGATAGAGCATCATCTGAACCCAATCGTAACGTTTATCGTGCTACCCGTCTTTGCTTTTGCCAACGCTGGTGTAAACTTGGTGGACATCGATTGGTCAGCAGTGTTTGCTACGAATATTACCATAGGGGTTGCGCTGGGACTTTTATTGGGAAAACCATTGGGAGTGGTAGGCATTTCCTGGTTGTTGAATAAGTTTGGTTTTGCAAAAACGCCAGCAGATATGTCAAATAGTCGATTGATGGGCCTGGGCTTTCTGGCATCCATAGGCTTTACGATGTCGATGTTCGTATCAACTCTTGCCTTTCAAACGGAGATGATGCTCACGCAAGCAAAGATTGGTATCTTCATGGCTTCAATCCTCGGTGGACTCATTGGCTACAAGTTATTGAAATCATCGAGCAATAAAAATTAAGGGAGCCATTTCTTGGAAAATGAATCAATTTGTCGTACCTTTGTGATTACATCATATAAATTTTTTCTATCTTATGCAAACAAGACATCACCTTTCCGTACTGATACATGAACAAGCAAAGAAATATGGTTCGCGTGATGCGCTGACCTTTCGTAGCTTTGGCAGTTTGAAGTGGAAGACTGTTTCTTGGAAGCAGTTCTCTTTGCGTGTGAAACAGGTGTCTAATGCGTTGATTGACTTTGGATTGAAACCACAAGAAAAAATCGGTGTGTTTGCACAAAACTGCCTCCAGTATCTGTATTCAGATTTTGGTGCGTATGGGGTTCGGGCCGTTTCCATCCCTTTGTATGCTACCAGCAGTGAGCAGCAGATACAATATATAATAAACAACGCACAGATACGCTTCCTCTTTGTTGGCGAGCAAGAGCAGTATAATAAGGCACATCGTATTTTTTCCCTATGTCCTACACTCGAGCGAATTATCATTTTTGATCACAGTGTTCGATTGAGTGCGTACGATACAAATGCTATTTATTTTGAAGACTTTATTAGATTAGGTGAGAATCTGCCACATCAATTGGAGGTAGAAAAACGATGGACAGATGCCAATGATGAGGATATTTGCAACATTCTGTATACCAGTGGAACCACAGGAGTAAGCAAGGGTGTGGTATTGACCTACGGTCAGTACGACGCAGCCATGGAAGCAAATGGAAAAAGTGTGCCTGTTGGTGAGGAAGACCGAGTGGTGAGCTTTCTGCCCATTACGCATATTTTTGAACGTGGTTGGTTGTATTTGTGTCTAACGGCAGGTGCCCACGTTATTATTAACACGTATCCCAAAGAAATACAGCAGACCATGCGTGAAGTGAAACCAACCGCTATGTCGGCCGTTCCTCGCTTTTGGGAGAAAGTGTATATAGCGGTGAAAGAGCGCATTGATAGTGCTAATCCCGTACAAAAGAAACTTTTCAACAGGGCATTGGCCGTTGGAAAGAAATATAATATCGACTATTTGAGTAAAGGAAAACGACCTCCTTTTGCCTTGTCTGCAGAATATCAAGTATATAATAAGAGTGTCATGGCATTGGTTCGCAAACAAATTGGTTTGCAGAACCCACACTTCTTTCCAACAGCGGGTGCTTATGTTTCACCAGAAGTTGAGGAGTTTGTCCATTCCATTGGTATCTACATGATGGTTGGTTATGGTCTCACCGAGAGCTTGGCCACCGTTTCTTGTGATCGTATGGACAGGCCATACACGGTTGGCTCGGTAGGTAGACCGGTTGATGGTATTCAGATTAAGATAGGAGAGAATAATGAAATCCTGCTCAAAGGGCCTACCATCACCAGAGGATATTATGAACTGCCCAATGCAAATGCAGCAGCTTTTGATGAGGATGGGTTCTTCCATACGGGCGATGCAGGCTACATGAAAGACGGAGAGCTGTACTTGACGGAGCGAATCAAGGATCTGTTCAAGACGAGTAACGGAAAATATGTCGCACCACAGATGGTGGAGGCGATGCTCTTGGTGGACAAATATGTGGACCAAGTGGTTGTAATCGCTGACCAAAGGAAGTTTGTTTCGGCATTGATTGTACCAGAGTTCAGGCTCTTGGAAGAATATGCCAGCGATCACGGTATCGCCTATGTGGATAGAGAAGATTTGTGTGAAAACAAACAGATCAAGGACATGATGATGGAACGCATCAAGACCTTGCAACAGTCGTTGGCCCACTATGAGCAAATCAAGCGTTTCACTCTTCTTCCTCACCATTTCAATATGGAGCGTGGGGAATTGACGGATACATTGAAAATCAGACGTCCGGCCGTTTATAAAATCTACAAGGACGTCATTGACAGCATGTACGAAGAATAATGATAACAAGCGACCAGTTAAAAGATGTGATGGAGCGTGCTGAAGCCCTTCATCGGTATTTGAACATAGACCAGAAAAAAGTAGAGTTAGAAGAAGAACAACTACGCACACAAGCACCTGATTTTTGGGAAGATCCTAAGCGGGCCCAAGAACAGATGATTAAGGTCAAGGGTATTGAGAAGTGGCTAGTTGGTTATCAACAGGTGCGTCAGTTGGCTGATGAGTTGGAGTTGGCATTCGATTTCTATCGTGATGACATGATTACGGAAGACGAGTTGGATGCCGACTATGCCAAGGCTGTTGCCGCCATAGAGCATCTGGAAATGAAGAACATGCTTCGTCAAACCGAAGATCCCATGGACTGTGTGATGAAGATTAACTCGGGAGCAGGCGGTACAGAAAGTCAGGATTGGGCGCAAATGCTCATGCGTATGTACATGAGATGGGCCGAGGCTCATGATTACAAGTGTACCATCAGTGATATTCAGGATGGTGATGAGGCCGGCATCAAGAGCGTGACAATGAAGATAGAAGGCGGCGAATATGCATACGGTTACCTGAAGAGCGAGAACGGAGTGCATCGCTTGGTGCGCGTTTCTCCATTCAATGCCCAGGGTAAGCGTATGACCAGCTTCGCTAGTGTTTTTGTTTCACCCCTGGTGGACGATACCATTGAGGTGTTTGTTGACCCTGCTCGTGTGTCGTGGGATACCTTCCGGTCGAGTGGTGCGGGTGGACAAAATGTGAATAAGGTGGAGTCTGGCGTTCGTCTTCGCTATCAATACGAAGATCCTGACACAGGTGAGGAAGAAGAAATTCTGATTGAAAACACCGAAACACGTGACCAACCAAAGAACCGAGCCAAGGCCATGCAGCTCTTGAAGAGTCAACTTTACGACCGTGCCATGAAGAAACGGTTGGAGGCGCAAGCTAAAATTGAGGCTGGAAAGAAGAAGATAGAGTGGGGAAGTCAAATCCGAAGTTATGTTTTTGACGACCGTCGTGTGAAAGATCACCGCACCAATTATCAGACAACCGATGTAGACGCAGTGATGGATGGTAAGCTGGATGAGTTTATTAAGGCTTACCTCATGGAATTTCCAGTTGCGGATGAGAATGACTAATCAACCTTTAAAATAATACAACTATGAGTGAAAAAAGCAAAATGAATCGAGCTAAGCGCGAGGCAAGACAAGAAAAACAAGCGCAGAATGTCATTAAATGGCTCTCCATAGCATTGCTTGTTTGTGCCATCATTTGGATTATTGTCGCTATGAACGTATAACGGATGAGCGGATTTGAGATTGAACGCAAGTTCCTTGTCAAGAAAGGCGGAGCATTCAAGCGTGCCGCCTTTTCCAGTAGTCACATCCAACAGGGATACATACCTTGCCTCAATGCGACGGTGAGGATTCGTGTTCGTGACGACGAAGCATACCTGACCATCAAGGGAAGATCAACTCATGGCGGAATGACGCGCTATGAGTTTGAGACAAAAATCACGCTCGAAGAAGCTTCGCATCTACTACAGCTTTGCCAAGGAGGTATCATCGACAAGCGTCGTTATCTCGTTAAAAGTGGCAATCATGTGTTTGAAGTGGATGAATTCTATGGCGATAACGAGGGACTTGTTATGGCCGAGGTGGAATTGAAGTCAGAAAATGAACCTTACGAGAAGCCAGATTTTATTGGTCCGGAGGTCACTGGAGATGCGCGTTTCTACAACAAATACATGCTCACGAATCCTTTTTCCGCTTGGAAAGACACGTTACCAGAAGAATACCGATAAGCAATGACAGCACAACACCGATGCTGTCGGCCAAAAAATCCATCCACTCGCCACTGCGGTTGCCCCCTGTGCAGGTTGCTTGAACGATTTCTATCAGACCTCCCATGATGATTGGGGCCGCAAATGTGAGGATGAAAAGCTGTTTGTTACTTAGCTTTTGGCGGCTGCGGGCAGTTTCAATCCAAATGCAACATCCCAAAATAGTGTACAAGGCAACGTGCGTCCATTTGTCAATGAGCGTGACACCACTTAATGGGGTTTCTGGAATAGGAATCAAGCAAACAACCCAAATACCAAGGATAAGTACGGTAGTAAAGGGGTAGCGCTTGATAAATTGTATGATTTGTTGCATAAGAAACCGAACTTTTTTCATGCAAAGATACAATATTTTCAAGATATCAACAGCACGATTGTATCAAATCATTTTCCGAATCTGCCATGACCATCAAAGATTTTTTTTATTTCAACAAGTCCGACCGCAAAGCACTTATCTTTCTGCTCACGGTTGGTATTTGTGCTACGGCCTTGTTTTTCTTGCTCAGTGACGAAGAAAAAACAACGACTGGCGGCTCCAATCGTGATACCGTTTTTGTGAAAGAGCCAGGCAGTTCATACCGTTCCAGCTCTCAACCCGTAGCATATTATCGGGTGGAAGGCCGACAAGCCGAACTCTTTCCCTTTGACCCAAACACAGCTGACAGCACAGATTTGTTGCGCTTGGGATTGCAGCCGTGGCAGGTGCGCAACATCTACAAATACAGAGCGGCAGGTGGTGTGTATCGCAAAACTTCCGATTTTGCTCGCTTGTATGGACTGACGCGTAAGCAATATCTTGCCATGGAGCCATACATTCACATCAGTTCTGATTATCTACCTGCGTCAACACTCGCCGCAAATGCAGCACAAACGCCTGAATTGGAGCGTGATACCGTTCGTTTTCCCATCAAAATCAAATCTACCGAGCATGTCGCTCTCAACGCCGCCGACACGTCCATGTTGAAAAAAGTGCCGGGCATTGGCAGCTATTTCGCCCGCCAAATTGTGAACTACCGAACGCGTTTAGGAGGCTTTTACAATACCCGACAGCTGTTAGAAATTGAGGATTTCCCCGAAGAAGCATTGACTTATTTTTCTTTACCACCACGCGATGCCAGTCAAATTCGTCGCCTACCCATCAACAAACTATCCATTAGTCAGCTGAAGCGGCACCCTTACATGGGTTATTACCGAGCCCGTGCCATCGCTGACTATCGCCGATTGAAAGGACCTATCCATCGATTGGAAGACCTGGGCATGTTGAAAGATTTCACACCCGAGGCCATTGAGCGGCTCAAACCCTATGTTTCGTTTGAGGAGTAGTACTTAAAATGTTGGAAACAGATGGCCACCTGTCCAACTTTTTTTATACCTTTGTGGCACAATCATAAACTGATTTAGAGATGAATATACAAGAAATACCCGTCTTGTTGCTCACAGGCTACCTGGGAAGTGGCAAGACAACGCTGGTCAACCGAATCTTATCCAACACGAAAGGCATCAAGTTTGCCGTCATTGTTAACGACATCGGTGAGGTGAACATCGATGCCAGCCTCATCGAACAGGGTGGGGTGGTTGGACAGAAAGATGACAGTTTAGTGGCCTTGCAAAATGGTTGCATCTGCTGTACCCTGAAACTCGACCTGGTAGAGCAGCTCAACGACATCGTTAGCATGGGCAAATTCGACTACATTGTCATCGAGGCGAGTGGCATTTGTGAGCCTGCCCCCATCGCACAAACCATCTGTGCTTACCCCGAATTGTACCCCCAGCTTGCCAAGAACGGTATCGCCAAGCTCGATTCCATTGTGACGGTGGTCGATGCCCTGCGCCTGCGGGATGAGTTTGGTGGTGGAAACGATTTGCTGAAAGAGAATATTGGGGAAGATGACTTGGAACGTTTGGTCATCGAACAAATTGAGTTCTGTAACACCATCATCATCAACAAGATTGCTGAGGTAACGCCTGAAGAGTTGGCAAAGGTCAAGAAAATCATCCGTGCACTGCAACCCAAGGCAAACATCCTTGAGTGTAATTACGGCGATGTAGATCTCGATTTGATCATTGGCACGGGCCAATTCAATTTTGAAGAGGTGGCTACGTCGGCCAGTTGGATAGCAGAATTGGAGGGTGAACATGACGAAGACGAACACCATCACCATCATCATCACGACCATCCCGAGGGCATTGAGAACGAGGAGAGTGGCGAAGCGCTTGAGTATAACATCCAGACTTTCGTCTACTACCGTCGGCCAGCCATGGATTTAGGATTGTTCGACGACTTCGTGGCGCGGCGTTGGCCCAAAAATGTCATTCGCTGCAAAGGCATTTGCTATTTCAATGACGAAAAAAATAAATGCTATGTCTTTGAGCAAGCCGGCAAGCAAGTGCAGATACGCGATGCCGGTCAGTGGTATGCCACCATGCCGGCCGACCAATTGGAGCAGATGAAAGCTCAAACACCGGCTTTGCGTCGCGATTGGGATGAAACGTATGGTGACCGCATGCAGAAATTGGTTTTTATTGGTCAGAACCTCGATCAGGAGGCCATCACCAAGGAATTGGATGCTTGTCTGCGCGACTAAAATCGGCAATGCTTTGTACTGAAACGTCTTTCTTTACGAATAAAACAAAATACCCATTAAGAGTTGAC
>ERZ1036438.569-NODE-569-length-12998-cov-5.837441_pt1 | contig 12998 bp, 7 predicted proteins | sample MGYA00514224_ERZ1036438 | MGnify/ENA primary metagenome ERZ1036438 (study PRJEB33795, sample SAMN09464924) | human gut metagenome | host: Homo sapiens | place: USA: Stanford, California | collected 2016-07 | study: EMG produced TPA metagenomics assembly of the...
GGTTTGAAGAATGTGACCGCTGGCGCCAACCCCATGGATTTGAAGCGTGGTATTGACAAGGCTGTTAGTGCAGTGGTTGAATATATCAAGGCACATGCAGAACAAGTTGGTGACAATTACGACAAGATAGAACAAGTGGCTACCGTATCTGCTAACAACGACGCAGAGATAGGTAAGCTCTTGGCCGACGCTATGCGCAAGGTGAGCAAGAACGGTGTGATTACCATCGAGGAGAGTAAGAGCCGCGATACCAACATCGGCGTGGTAGAGGGTATGCAGTTTGACCGCGGATATCTGTCAAGTTACTTCGTGACTGACACGGACAAGATGGAGAGTGTGATGGAAAATCCATACATCTTGATTTACGAAAAGAAGATATCCAACATCAAAGAATTCTTACCTATCTTGCAGAATGCAGCCGAAAGTGGTCGTCCATTGTTGGTTATCGCAGAGGATGTAGATTCTGAGGCATTGACAACGTTGGTTGTGAACCGCCTTCGTGCCGGTTTGAAGATATGCGCTGTTAAGGCTCCTGGCTTTGGCGATCGCCGTAAGGCCATGTTGGAAGACATCGCTATCTTGACAGGTGGTGTGGTCATCAGTGAGGAAAAAGGCTTGAAACTCGAGCAGGCTACCCTTGAAATGTTGGGTTCTGCTGAGAAAGTTACGGTCAACAAGGACTACACAACCGTTGTTAACGGTGGTGGACAGAGCGAGAATATCCAGGCTCGTATCAATCAAATCAAGGCCGAGATTGAAAATACCACAAGCTCATACGATAAGGAGAAGTTGCAAGAGCGCTTGGCCAAACTCTCTGGTGGCGTAGCCGTTCTTTATGTAGGTGCTAACAGCGAGGTTGAAATGAAGGAGAAGAAAGATCGCATTGACGATGCTCTGTGTGCAACTCGCGCAGCCATTGAAGAAGGTGTTGTGGCCGGTGGTGGCATCACTTACATCCGTGCGCTCGACGCATTGAAGGGTGTGAAGGGTGTGAATGCTGACGAACAGACTGGTATCAACATAGTAGAACGCGCTATTGAAGAGCCACTTCGACAGATTGTTACCAACGCTGGTGGCGAAGGTGCTGTTGTTGTTGACAAGGTACGTCAGGGCAAAGATGACTACGGATACAATGCTCGTACCGATTCTTACGAGGACTTACGCAAAGAGGGTATCGTAGATCCAGCGAAAGTTGCTCGTGTGGCACTGGAGAATGCTGCATCGATTGCAGGCATGTTCTTAACCACTGAATGTCTCATTGTTGACAAACCAGAGGAAAAACCTGCCATGCCGGCAGCGCCAGGAATGGGCGGCATGATGTAAATATCACTTTGATTAAAATAAACGAGAGGGTGTGTCTATTTGTAGGCACACCCTCTTATTTTATGCATATTGTATAAAAAATGCGTTTTTTTATATCAAAAAATTTTGAAATTAAAACTAAAACATATATCTTTGCAACGTAAATACGAAAATATTGATTAAAGTGTTAAGTAGATAAGATATTTTTGATTTGTTTTAGTAGATTAGTTTTTAAGTAGTTTGTTTTTTTAAATCGGATGTCGGGATGACATCCGATTCTTTTTTTAGGTAGACCTTTCTGCATGCTTGTGGCTGTTGTTGAGGGAGGTTATGTTTTTCTTTTCCTGCCCGTTCATCCGTTTTTTCACTAAAAAATGCTTAATTTTGTCTTGTCATTCTGTCTATATCACCTTTCATCAACGAGCGTGTTACGGTTCAATGTGCTGTAAACCCGTGGTGCAAAGGGGAGAAGAATCGAAATATATGGAGAAACTTATAGAACTTTATGCGCAATGGGCGGGTGAGAAACCTTCCACAATAGAGAAGTTGGAAGGGGCTGGCAGCAATCGTGTTTATTATCGTTTCGGCAACAAAACTGGCCAATCGGTGATCGCAGTGATAGGTACCAGTCGTGATGAGAATCATGCGTTCATTTATCTCACGGAGCATTTTACGGTCAAACAGCTTCCGGTTCCTCAGATTTTGGCTGTTAGTGACGATGAACTGAGGTATCTTCAGACCGATTTGGGACATACTTCGCTGTTTGATATGCTGAAAAGTGCCCGTGACGCTGGCGGCAGATACACGCAAAAAGAAAAGCAGCTGTTGACCAAAACGCTTCAAGCACTACCCGAAATGCAAGTGAGGGGAGCCGTTGGACTCGACTTTCAACAATGTTATCCACAACCCGAATTCAATGTAGAAAGCGTGTTGTTTGACCTGAACTACTTCAAGTATTGCTTTCTGAAAGCGACAGGAATCGATTTCCACGAGCTGATGTTAGAGGCCAATTTTCGTATGTTTGCCAAAGATTTGACATCAGAGCCAGCGGAATGTTTCTTGTATCGCGATTTTCAAGCACGCAATGTGATGCTTGACAACGATGGTAATCCCTATTTTATTGACTATCAAGGAGGCAGAAAAGGACCGTTCTATTATGACTTAGCGTCCTTCTTGTGGCAGGCATCAGCTAAATATCCATTTAAATTGCGTCGTGATTTGGTTTCTGCTTATTATGAGTCTTTGAAACAATATACGGAAGTTCCATCAAGCAGACACTTCGTTGAGCGATTGAATCTCTTTGTGCTGTTTCGCACATTACAAGTCTTGGGCGCATACGGCTTTCGTGGATATTTCGAGCGGAAGAAGCATTTTATTCAATCAATTCCAGCAGCCATGCAGAATCTTCGTGAGCTTATAAAGCTTGGCGAGCTTGTTTTTCCCTATCCATACATGATGAGCATCCTCAAAGAGATGACGGAATTGCCTCAATTTGCCAATAAGGAGGAGAGAAAAGTGAAGAGAACTGACGGCTTCAAGATTACGGATAACAATATATTTAAGGCCAATCCGGTTGATGGACCCGCCACTTTTTCCAAATATGATGATAGAGGTGATCTGATTGTTCGTGTGAACAGTTTTTCTTATCACAAAGGTATTCCCGAAGATCCCACAGGAAATGGGGGCGGATATGTGTTTGATTGTCGGTCAACTCACAACCCCGGACGATACGAACCTTATAAGAATTTGACGGGTTTGGATGAGCCTGTGATTCGTTTCTTGGAAGATGATGGCGAGATACTCGTCTTCCTTGAAAGCGTATACCAATTGGCCGATCATCACGTGGCGCGATACATTGAGCGGGGATTTACCAGTTTGATATTCTCATTTGGCTGTACAGGCGGACAACACCGCAGCGTATATTGCGCGCAACATTTGGCAGAACATATTCATGATAAATTCGGAATTGAGGTAAGAATCAATCACCGTGAACAGAAAATAGAGCAAACGTTGGAGGCAAAGTAGCTTTTTTTAGGACGACAAGTTAAATACCTGCTGGTTTTGTCAGCGGTGAGTGAGAGAGATAAGTAGCGATGAAAGAAGATAAAGAAATGATGCAAGCAATGATTTTAGCAGCGGGATTGGGGACCAGACTCAAACCGCTGACCGACCATGTGCCAAAGGCTTTGGTGGAAGTTGGTGGTGAACCTTTGCTCAAACAGGTGATATTCAAGTTAAAAGATGCGGGTTTTAGTCGTATTATTGTCAATGTGCATCATTTCTCCGAGCAAATTATTCAATACTTAGAGGCAAATCATTATTTTGGTTTAGATATCCGTATCAGCGACGAAACCAACCAGTTGCTCGACACGGGAGGTGGCATCAAGGCTGCAAAGCGCTTGTTTGGGGACGCCAGAATATTGATTCATAACGTTGATATACTAAGCAACATCAACCTTCAACGCTTTTATTTCGCGCATACGGAGGCTGCGGCAACCCTGCTGGTTAGCGAGCGTAACACCAATCGTTACTTGCTTTTTGACGAGGATATGCGCTTGGTTGGTTGGACGAACGTGAACACTGGCGAGGTTCGTTCGCCCTATCCAAACTTGAATGTGGCACAGTACAAGAAGCTTGCCTTCGCTGGTATTCACACCTTTTCACCACAGTTGTTTCCATGGATGGATGCTTTTCCTGACCGTTTTGGCGTAATTGATTTCTATTTAAGCGTGTGCAATCAGGTTCCCATCATTGGACATGTAGAGTCAAACCTTAAGCTGATGGATGTTGGCAAGCAAGAAACGCTGCATGAAGCTGAACAGTTTATGCGTCAACTGTGAGCAGACGTTTCACTCCAGTCAACTCTCATTACCTATAATGAAAGTACGGTAGTAAAGCAATCGTCGAATAACTGACTGATTCCCTGTGGCTCTTTTTTGAAAATACCATAGATGGTACTGCCGCTTCCGCTCATGGCTGCATACACAGCTCCTTGCTGGTAGAGCTGCTCTTTGATGTGCTTCAGCTGCGGATACAACTTGAATACGGGTATTTCAAAGTCATTCATCAGTTCGTTTTTCCACGTTTCTATGGGCTGACCGATGATGTCACGGCAGCATTTGGCAGGTTGTTTCACCTCAATTTTGGCATAAGCATCTTTGGTTGAAACGGCTATGTCGGGTTTAATCAGTGCGAGATAACACCCATCAAGATTATTTTTTGGTAGCTCTGTTGGCACGAGTTGGTCACCAATTCCCGTCGCAAACGAAGGTTTGGCGGTGATGAAGAAAGCGCAATCAGCACCCAGTTGGGCAGCATATTGCTCCATGTCAGCGGTGGTGAGATTGAGTTTGAACTGTTCATTGAGCAGTCTGATCATGAAAGCAGCATCACTCGATCCGCCTCCTAAGCCCGCTTGTGAGGGGATTTTCTTGTATAGATGAGCGTGAATACGCGGTAGTGGGAAGTCTTTGGCCAGCAAATGGTAAGCCTGGATGACGAGATTGTTGTCTTCTTGAACATCGAGTGCCATCCCTGTTATCTTCAAATCGCACGGATTATCGGACGGAAACTGTTCGTCCATGCGTGTTATTTCAAGCGTGTCGTGCAACGGAATGGGGAAGAACACGGTTTCTATGTTGTGGTAACCATCTGGCCGAACGCCTACTACGTTAAGGCCTAAATTGATTTTGGCACATGGAAATGTAATCATGTAGCAATGGGTTGATATACAAAATGCAAATGCCAACAATCAGTATAAACTGCGTTGTTGGCACTTTCTACATTAAATTTATTTTTTTGAATTCTTGATTTTCTCCACGTAAGCATCGATGGCAGCTACGGCAGTGATGTTTACAATGTCGCGCACAGAACATTCAAAGTCGGTAAAATGGATTGGTTTTTTCAATCCCATTTGTATCGGACCGATGATTTCTGCATCCGAATTGAGGGCTTGCAGCAATTTATAACTGCCGTTGGCACTACTCATGTTAGGGAAAACCAGCGTGTTGACGTTCTTACCCTTCAAGCGAGTGAATGGATATTTGTCGTCCCGTAATTTTTTGTCCATGGCAAAATTAACCTGCATTTCTCCATCAACAGCCAAGTCAGGGAACTCTTGTTGCATTTTTTCTACGGCCGCATGAACCTTTTGTGGACTTCCAATTGTGTCTGTTCCAAAGTTGGAATAGCTAATCATCGCCATGACTGGCTTGTCATTGAAGAATCTTACTGCGTCAGCACTGAGGCGTGCAATGTCATACAGCACATTCTCGTCTGGGTGTCTGTTGATTAAGGTGTCAGAAATGTAGTAGATGCCTTTTTTGGTATCAAGGATGTGCATGGTAGCGAAAGTTTTGTAACCAGGACGAATGCCTATCACCTCTTTGGCCACCTTGATGGTGTTCGAGTATTTTGTGTAGAGTCCTGTGATGAAGCCATCTGCATCACCATTTTCAACCATCGACATGCCAAAATAGTTGCGCTCGTACATCTTGTCGTACGCTTCTTCGAAGGTATACCCTTGTCGTTCAAGCTTTTCTGACAGGTGTTTAGCAAACTTCGCACGCTTTCCTTGTTCCTTATCTGCGCGCATATCTATGATTTTGATTCCCGTGAGGTCAAGTTTTAGTCTGTTGGCCAGTCGGTTAAGTCTGTCTGGGTTTCCCAACAGAATAGGAAAGCAAATGCCTTCTTGCTTCGCCTGCACGGCAGCTTTCATCATGGTGGGGTGGCCTCCTTCTGCGAACACAATGCGCTGCGGATGCCGAGCGGCTGTGGCATGTAGGGTTCTCGTAAACTTAGATTCCTGTCCGAGCAACTGCTTCAAATTCTCCTTATACTTATCCCAGTCCTTGATAGGTGTCCTGGCCACGCCACTTTCTACGGCTGCTTTGGCTACAGCCGCACTCACTGCTGTGATGAGGCGTGGGTCTATGGGCTTTGGAATGAAATACTTGGGACCAAAACTCAAGTCGTTGATGTGGTAAACTTCATTGACCACATCCGGAATGGGTTGTTTGGCCAGGTCGGCTATGGCATGTACGGCGGCCATCTTCATTTCCTCATTGATAGCCTTGGCATGTACATCCAGCGCACCACGGAAGATGTATGGGAAGCCAATGACATTGTTAATTTGATTAGGATAATCGCTGCGACCGGTTGACATGATGACGTCTGGCCGACTGTCAAGGGCATCTTCGTAGCTAATTTCAGGCACGGGATTGGCCAATGCGAACACGATAGGATTGGAAGCCATGGAACGAATCATGTCCTTGGATAGTATATTGCCTCTTGATAAACCCACGAATACGTCGGCATCCTTAAGGGCTTCCTCCAAAGTGTGTACGTCCTTGCGGTTAGTAGCGAATATTGCTTTTTCTGGGTTCAGGTCGGTACGGTCTGTTGTAATCACTCCGTGCGAATCCAGCATCAGGATATTTTCTTTCTTCACCCCCAAAGCTACATACAATTTGGTACAGCTGATGGCAGCGGCTCCTGCGCCATTGATAACCAATTTGGCTTTCTTAATGTCTTTGCCGGCAACCTCCAAAGCGTTCTTCAGACCTGCGGCCGATATGATGGCCGTGCCATGTTGGTCGTCGTGCATCACGGGGATGTCGAGATTTTTCTTCAGCCTTTCCTCTATGTAGAAACATTCCGGTGCTTTGATGTCTTCCAGATTGATGCCGCCAAACGACGGTGCAATCCTTTCAACGGTCTCACAAAACTTCACGGGGTCTTTCTCGTTTACCTCGATGTCGAATACGTCAATGCCGCCATATATCTTGAACAGCAAGCCTTTGCCTTCCATCACGGGCTTACCACTCATGGCACCAATGTCCCCCAAGCCCAGCACTGCCGTGCCGTTGGAGATGACAGCAACCAAGTTTCCCTTGTTGGTATATTTGTAAGCGTCATTTTCATTGTTCTGAATCTCAAGACACGGATAGGCCACGCCTGGTGAATAGGCCAAGCTCAGGTCTGTTTGTGTTCTGTATGGTTTGGTCGGTTTTACTTCAATTTTGCCGGGACGTTCTCCCTCATGGTAAGCAAGAGCTGCTTCTTTGGTAATTTTTAACATTGAATTATAGTACTGAATGGAGAGCGAAAAGGGCATGAGCTTCGTAGAGCAGTACCCAGATTTCTCTCCCAATGATTAAACGTTCAAATAGTTGATAACGGAACAAAGTTAAGAAAAAACCATTAAAGAAGAATAAGTTTTTATGCTTTTTTGTATCTTTGCGCTGTTATGGTAAAAAGAATAAATAGAGTGAGCGGTCAAACGCCTTATCGGCAAGAGCTGCGTGAGCGTATTTTGAAAGCAGCCATGAGTGAATTTTTCGAGAAGGGCATCAAGGCGGTCAAGATGGATGACATTGCCAGGAGATTATCCATATCCAAGCGCACGGTGTACGAGATATACAGCAATAAGGAGGAACTGCTGCTGGAAGGCATGAAAGCTGCCGAGCAAGAATTTGATGAGCACATGAAGAATTTCAGTGAACAGGACAACCATGATGTCATGGATATATTGATTGAATTCTACAATTGCCAGGCCCATCGTTTGTCAGAGATTTCTCCGCTATATTTTGATGAAGTACAAAAGTACAAGCGTGTGCAAACTTATCTTGAGAACAAGCATAAGAAACGAGATGAAGATGCGTATAACTTTATTGACAGAGGCGTGAAAGAGGGCTTCTTTAGGCCAGACACTAATTATCACATCGTTGTGGAAGTGGCGCGTGAAGCTGTTCGTTTTGCAATGACCAGTCAGCTGTATAAGGAACATGGCCTACAGATAGTCTTTCGTAACATCATTTTATTATTCATCCGTGGAATATGCACGCTCAACGGATTAAAGATGCTCGAACGCATTGAATGACGGGTAGGAGAGGCTGCCATTATTTCTCAAAGACGTGTTTGTTATGCCTTCCATAACGTTATTGAACCTTTTGGTAAGCAGGTGTTTGATGATGAATTTATCTTGACAACATCCCGCTTATATTTCGCTTATTGATTAATCAATCTTCCATCGCAACGAAATACGGCCTAAATGAGAGAGATTTGTAGTTGGTTGATAATGAATGATTTGTATTTGTTGGTAACCATCTTTGCTCCTTCTGAAGTTCATCTCGGCCGCAAAAGCAATGCTCTTGGTCACCAATCTGCATGCTTTTGGCAGCTTAGATCATGAAGATTGACCGTTAATATGGTGCTAAGTCAGGCTATTTTTACATCGTTTATGCCGAAAATTCGTTTTTCCTAACCATGCAATTCAATTTTTGCATACCATCGGCCTATTAATTTTTTCTAGATTAGATATTTTTCATAACCGTTTTATTGTCATTTTATAGGACAAAAATAACGAACGAACTTTTTGAGTAGCAGCAGATTGAGAGTAGTGTGAGGTTCGCCATCAAATGACCAACCGTGTTTGTTAAAAAATGCTAACTTCTACTGAAACAAGCCGTTTCATCGCCTTACTCTCAATCAAAATGATTACTTTTGCAGTCGATTATCGGTTCCGTAGCTCAGTTGGATTAGAGCAACAGCCTTCTAAGCTGTGGGTCTTGGGTTCGAACCCCAACGGAATCACTTGAGGTTCAATGCGCTACATCCTACGCTAATAAGCCAATTCTTTCAATTTTCTTTAGAGTTCAGCACCTGAATGAACGTCCAGCAAAATTTAATCTTTTATTTCTTTCTTGTTACGATGCTTACCGTGTGCAATGGTTGAGTAAAATCCTAATTTGTAACATTTGTAGATGAAGAGAGAGGGATGGGTACCAAGTAGGTTGGTTTTCATCTTTGTTTGTGCGGCATGAAAGAACCACCGAACGAGTGGGGCCAGGCCCAAAAGACGAAGTTTGTGATAAGCATCCAAAACTTTCGAATAGCCTTTCAGTTCTTCGTGGTATAAGTTGAGCGTGTACATGGCTTCCTCCGTCTTTGCCAGAAAGCTGACGTTTGATTCAAACTGTTGAAAACCAACAGGATTGTCAATGTGGTAAATGTTGATACCGGCTGCTTCCAAAGACCTGCCAAACAGCACGTCTTCATAGCCATAGGTTTGTATTCGGTCATCAAAAGGAAGAGCCTCCATCACCGACTTGGCCACCAGGAAGTTGGAAGTGTTAAACTGTTGATAGGGTGACTTGTTGCGCTCTGCTGCCGAATGTGAATCCTCAGCCGCTGCTTCATAACGATATTTCAACGTTCCATCGGCTGGTTTCATCGGGCGTTGCACGCAGTTGCCGCCATAGATGACCATTGCCTGTCGGTCGGCTTGAAGATATTGCAGAATGAAATCGTCTCTCGTGATTTTCATGTCACTGTCCAAGAACAGCAGCCAGTGATGGCGCGCCATGACAGTAAGTATGTTTCGAATTTTAGCACGTCCTACATTGATGTTCCTACTGATGAATCTACAGTTGTCCAACGCATTGATTTCAGTAGCTTGCAGTTTCGTTTCTGGGCGTGTGGAACCATCATCTACCACAATGATTTCATAGTGTAGTTTGGGTATGTTCGCTGCTTGACAAGCCAGTGCTTTGACCAAATCTACACAACAATCGTTGTAGGTAGGGATTAAGATGGATAGCTCGCTGCGATTCATGGTTGTCTGAAATAATGGGATTGATATCGTTTGAGATGAGTTTAGTTGGTTGTTACGACTGCTCAGCTTTGAGGTACTGTCCGGTAAGACTTGCCTTACAGTTGGCTACCTCTTCAGGTGTGCCTGCGACAACCAATGAGCCGCCCTTGTCACCCCCGTCCGGACCGAGGTCGATGACATAATCGGCATAGTTGATGACATCCAGATTGTGTTCGATGACGATGATGGAGTGTCCTCGTTCTATCAATGCGTCGAATGCCGACAGCAGACGCTTGATGTCCAGATAATGTAGTCCGGTGGTTGGTTCGTCAAAGATAAATAAGGTTGGTTCTTGCTTCTCGCGCCCAATGAAGTAAGCCAGTTTTACGCGTTGGTTTTCACCACCCGAAAGCGTAGACGAGCTTTGTCCCAACTTGATGTATCCCAATCCCACGTCATCCAGCGGTTGCAGTCGGCTGACCACCGTTTTCTCATTCAAGCGATTGAAGAACTCAAGTGCCTCTGTAACCGTCATGTTCAGCACGTCATTGATGTTTTTTCCATCTACCCGCACATCCAGTATGTCCTTTTTGAATCGTTGACCATGGCACGCTTCGCATTCCAATTCGAGGTCGGCCATGAACTGCATCTCAACGGTGATGGTTCCTGCGCCCTTACATTCTTCGCATCTACCTCCTTCGGTGTTGAAGGAGAAGTACTGAGGTGAGAAGCCCATTTGCTTGGCAAGCGGTTGTTCGGCAAACATTTGTCTGATGGCATCGTAGGCCTTGACGTAAGTTGCCGCATTGCTGCGCGTGCTCTTGCCTATGGGATTTTGGTCGACAAACTCTACATGCTCGATGTGTTTCCAGTCGCCTTCCAGCGAAATATATTCGCCAGGCTGATCGGCTACCTCATTCAAATGTCGCTTTAAGGCGGGATAGAGGATGCCCTTCACCAAGGTTGACTTACCCGATCCGCTAACGCCAGTCACCACATCCAGCACGTTCAGCGGGAACTTTACATCAATTCCCTTTAAGTTGTTTTGTCTGGCACCTTTCAGTTCGATGGCCATGTTCCATGACCTTCGAGAACTGGGTTTATCGATTGTTTCTTTTCCTGTGAGGTATTGGATGGTGTGAGAGCGAGAGAATTGTTTGGCAAATTGCTCCTTATTGCGGTCAATATCTTTGATGGATCCATTGAAAACAATTTCTCCTCCCAGTCTACCCGCATTGGGACCTACATCTATCAAGGTGTCTGCGGCTTGCATGATTTCCTTGTCATGCTCCACCACGATGACGGTATTGCCCAATGCTTGCAGTTTTTTTAGCACACCGATCAATCGTTTTGTATCGCGACTATGCAGACCAATGCTGGGTTCGTCCAGGATATAAAGTGAGCCCACCAAGGAACTTCCAAGCGATGTGGTGAGGTTGATGCGCTGACTCTCACCGCCACTCAACGTGTTGGATTGGCGGTTGAGCGTGAGGTATCCCAGTCCCACGTCAATGAGAAACTGCAATCGGTTGTTGATTTCGGTAAGCAATCGTTTGCCAATCTCTGCGTCATGATCGTCTAAGGCAAGTTGTTTGAACCATGTGTGGAGGTTGGTGATGGACATTTCTACCAGGTCAGTGATGCTCATGCCGTTGATTTTCACCCAACTGGCCTCTCTTTTCAGGCGTGTGCCATGACAGGTTGGACAAGTGGTTCTGCCGCGATAGCGACTCATCATCACACGGTATTGAATCTTGTATTGATTCTCTTTCACCATTTGGAAAAAGGCATCAATGCTCACTCGGTCACGCTCGTCTTCGTGAATGTCGGATGGTAAGCCATGCCACAGCATGTCTTTCTCTTTTCTTGTCAACTCCAGGTAGGGCTTGAATATCGGGAAATTGTCTCGTTTCGCACGTCGACAGAATTCCTCTTTCCATTGGCCCATCTTTTCACCGTGCCAACATTGTACACAACCATCGTAGACGCTGAGGGTAGAGTTGGGAATGACCAGTTTTTCATCAATGCCAATGATGCTGCCAAACCCTTCGCAAGTCGGGCATGCTCCCAAAGGAGAATTGAATGAAAACATGTTGTCATTGGGCTCCTCGAAGGTCATTCCGTCAGCTTCATAACGCATGGAAAACTCATAAGTAATGTTGGAGGGGAAGAACACCAATTGGCATTCACCACGTCCTTCGTAGAAAGCAGTTTCGGCTGAGTCTATCAATCGGGAGATCACATCCTTGGCGTCGTCAACAGACAGGCGGTCAATCAACAGGAAAATCTCATCAACCTTTGCTTTTCCCAACGCTTCTTTGTCGGCTAGGAAGTCGTCTATCCGCACGAAATCGTTCTTGAACCAAAGACGAGTGTAGCCCTCCTGGATTTCCATTTCAAGTTGTTTTTCCAGCGTTCTACCTTCAATCAGGTGCAATGGAGCCAGGATGGCAAACTTGGTTCCCTTAGAGTATTGTTGTGTACAGTTGACGATGTCGTCCGTTGAATGCTTCTTTACCTCTTCGCCACTGGTGGGGGAGTATGTCTTGCCAATGCGTGCAAAAAGCAAACGGATATATTCGTATATTTCGGTTGACGTGCCTACTGTGCTTCGAGGATTGCGAGAAATCACTTTCTGTTCAATGGCTATGGCAGGTGGTAGTCCCTTGATGAAGTCACATTCGGGTTTGCTCATGCGCCCCAAGAATTGTCTTGCATAGGAAGAAAGAGATTCTACATAGCGACGTTGGCCTTCGGCATATAATGTGTCGAAGGCCAAGGATGATTTGCCGGAACCCGATAGTCCGGCAATAACAATAAATTGATTTCGGGGAATATTGATGCTGATGTTCTTCAGATTGTTGACACGGGCACCTTTTATTTCGATATATTCGTTCATTATCATGAGTTCATTGACATCAAGAACTCGTCATTGCTGTGGGTTCTTATCATTCTGTCATGAATTGAGTTCATTGCTTCAATTGGGTTCATGTCGGCAATATACTTGCGCAGAATCCACATCCTATCGAGTGTGGTCTTGTCTTGTAGCAAGTCGTCGCGGCGGGTGCTCGATGCCACAATGTTGACAGCAGGGAAGATA
>ERZ1036438.572-NODE-572-length-12885-cov-5.542089_pt1 | contig 12885 bp, 10 predicted proteins | sample MGYA00514224_ERZ1036438 | MGnify/ENA primary metagenome ERZ1036438 (study PRJEB33795, sample SAMN09464924) | human gut metagenome | host: Homo sapiens | place: USA: Stanford, California | collected 2016-07 | study: EMG produced TPA metagenomics assembly of the...
ATAGACACCTGTTGGTTTTCTATCGTCACCAGCTTGTCTTTCTTCTTGCTGGTATTCTTCAATTTTCCGTACCATGCAAGTGTTTCCATCTCGGGTTCTGGGTTCGTGCTTTTTTCTAAATAATAGTCTTTTATAGGAAGCTGTTGGTAGGCCACCACCTGCCCCTTTTGCATGAGAGGCTCGGGCTGCTTCAGCACAAAGTCTATGTTAAGCTGCACGTCCCTGCTTTGCGGGTCGGCCAACAACTGTCCAAGATTGTATGGCAGCGTCAAGTCAGCCGTCTGCTGTGGCTGCACCTGTAGGTCGCTTACGGTGCCCTTCTGCGCCTCCTTACCATTGACGAGAATCTTCCATTGCAGGGCATAGTTGCCCAGGTCACGGAAGAAATACTCGTTCCTCACCTTTATTTTCCCCGCTTTCAAGTCAACGAGTTGTACCCAGATGTTCTGGTATTCATAGCCCACCTCATACATGTGTGGGTTGGGTATGCGGTCAGGACTGATGAGTCCGTTGCAGTTGAAGTTGTTATCGCTGGGATCGTATGAGTTGTAATCGCCTCCATAGGTATAGATTCCGCGCTTTTTGTCACGCAAAGCTTGGTCCACAAAGTCCCATACAAAGCCACCTTGAAACTTGGGATATTTGCGCACCAAGTCCCAGTACTCCTTCAGTCCTCCGCCCGAATTGCCCATGGCATGGTTGTACTCGCACTGGATGAGCGGCTTCTGGTTCTCGGGAGCTGATGACAGTGCGTATTCCTCGCATGCTTTTTGAGGGAGGTACATGGGGCAGTACAATTCAGTGTTCGGTCCCTTGATTGCCCGTTCCCAGTGTATCGGGCGTGAGGAATCCACGCTCTTAATCCAATCGAATGCCGCGGTAAAGTTGGGCCCATCGGCTGTTTCGTTACCCATGGACCAAATGATGATACTGGGATGGTTGTAGAACATTTCCACATTGTGCTGGTTGCGTTCCAGGATTTGCTTAGCAAACAAGGGCTTTTTGGTGGGCGCATTATTCCCGTAGCCAAAGCCATGACCCTCCTGGTTAGCCTCGGCCACCACATAAAGACCATACTCGTCGCACAGCTCATACCACTGCGGGTCGTCGGGATAGTGACAGGTGCGCACGGCATTGATGTTGAATTGCTTCATAATCTTGATGTCCTGTATCATCCGTTCACGGCTCACGATGTAGCCACTGTCTGGATCCATCTCGTGTCTGTTGGCTCCTTTGATATAAATAGGTTGCCCATTGACCAGCAACTGACTGTTCTTAATCTCCACTTTCCTGAACCCCACCTTCTGCGGAATCACCTCAATGACCTTTCCGCCCTTCTTCACTGTGGTGACAAGGGTGAAGAGATAGGGTGTCTCGGCGGTCCATGGTTTCACGTTCTTGATGTTGAAAGCCACGTTGCCGTGGCTCTGCCCCTTGAATTCCACGCTGTGCTTGCTCACGGAGATGCCGTTAGCGTTCAGCAGGTCGAAGTCTACCGTGGGACTTCCCTTCACGTCCAAGTCTACCGACAGCACTCCGTCTTGGTAGTTGTTCGCCAGGTCGGTCGTCAGCTTGATGTTACTCACCTGCACCTTTTCGTTGCGGGCATAAAGATAACTGTCGCGCGCCACGCCGCTCAGTCGCCAGAAGTCCTGGTCTTCGCTGTACGAGCCGTCGCACCAACGGAAGGTCTGGAAGGCAATCAGGTTGTCGCCTTTCTTCACATAGGGCGTGATGTCAAACTCGGCGGCCACCTTCGAATCCTCAGCATAGCCCACATACATGCCGTTGACATACAGGTAGATGTTGGACGTCACGCTGCCAAAGTGGGCGATAATCTGCTTGCCGTCCCAGCTGTTGGGGATGTTGATGATGCGGCGGTAGCTGCCCACATGGTTGTTTTTCAGCGGCACTTGAGGCGGGTTGTTCTTGAAATGTCCGCGCCAGGCGAAGCCGATGTTCAGGTATACCGGGGCGCCATAGCCGTTGAGTTCCCATATTCCCGGCACGCTGATGGTCTTCCATGCCGCGTCGTCATAGCCGGTTTCGAAGAAGCCCGAAGGTCGCTTGTTGGGAGCTTCGGCAAAATGAAACTTCCACGTTCCGTTCAGCGAGAGATAGTTGGCCGATGCCTTCCGGTCGCCGGCAAGCGCCTTCTCGGCCGACTCGTAGGCGAAATAATTGGTATGCAGCTTCAGTCTGTTCACCTCGTTCACCTGCAAGTCGTGCCACTCTGTATCGGTAGGCATGTCTTTTTGGATAACAGGCGTAAGGTCGGCACTGGCTGGTAGTGCGGACAAAATGGCCAAAGAGGCCGCGATCAATGCTTTTTTCATCAATTTGGATTTTTGGGTTAGCTGCCCCTGTGGGCGATTGTTTGGTTCTGGTTGTATGTCACAAAGATAGTGTGTTTTTGGCTATTCTGCAAATTTTCTGTGTCATTCGTTGGCGCATCCATTTTCTTTCCCATCCTTGATTTTGTTCAATTTTTTGCCTGAAAAAAGCCCTTAAAACGGAACTTCTAAACTTTCAAACTAGAAAAAATCGATAGGCAGGGAGGATGCAAAGCAGGACTTACGCTGCCAAATAAATCGTATTTTTACACAAAAACAAGGCGTTTTTGGGGTAAAAGGTATCATCTTATCCATCAATTTGCATGCTCTTTTCCTCCAAAAGCATGGAGATTGCCGCACAAAAGCAATGCTTTTGGCCGGGAAAACGTTGAGGAAAAGATAGAATAGGAAGGCCTACGTTTGTAAATGTTTGAGTGTTAGTTCGATACAAATTTCGCTCATTTTTAGCGTATTTGCGAACGAGTGCTCTTCTGTTTGAAAATATGCGAAGCATGAAAGACTTGTTTGTCAAGAAAAATCATCACTATCCGTCATCCTGACCTGCCTGCTGCCCCTCGCCTTGTTTTCTATTTTTATGTTGGGAGTCTTTGGCTTTTGTTGTGGAAAAACTTGTTGATTCGCCACTAAATCTCTATATTTGCATTAACAAAACCATCCAAATGAGACATCATGAAAAAGTTGTTCATCGTTTTTCTTTCGTGCATGTTTGCCAGTTCCGCCTGTGCGTTATCTAATAAGGTGACGCCTCTGGTGCAAAAGTCAGCACCCTCATCGGGAAACAGGAGCGAGGGAAAAGAAATCTTGGGATATTTTTCGCTCGGCATGGAACAGTATGACAGCTTCATCCAAGCGGTGGATCAGTTCAACAAAGACAAGTGTACCAACTACACGAAGAGCGATTTGAGTGAGGGGAGATGCTTCAAAATAGACAATATTCCGTTTGTTTTTTACAATGGATATCCCTTGTTTTCTACCATTTGCTGCAACAATATCATGGAGAATCAGCTGGAGGATGCGGCACAATATAAAGATGAGGTGATCTCTTCTGCACCAGCCGTAAACTTCCTCAACGACTCTCTGGTTTCTTTTTTCATTGTTTCCGTCACCACCAAGACGCTCAATTACGAAGGTGAATATGGCCTCTCCATAGACCGTCTGAAGGCCGATGAACCTTATCGGGCGTTGAGGCAAACCGTTGATTCTATTGTGGTGAGCCTGACAAAAAAGTACGGTAAGCCAAGTAAAGCCTTTTCGCAGCGGCTCTACAAGCCATGTTTCACACCATTGTTCGGTGAGAGTGGCGTGGTGGAACCTTTGTACGAATGGACCAGTGGGGCGTTGACGATATGTACGGGCATAAGGGTTGAGGGGCCGGATGGAACCTCGCGTGCCTTCGTGTCATTTGTAGATAACCGCAAGATGCGCCTGTCGTATCTCAAGAAGGCTTTTGCCAAATGCGAAGACGCATCCGACAAATCTGTTCAGTGGTAAAGAAAAAAGGAGTAGAAATGGAAAATCCAACTAAGAAACAATATCCCGATTTAATGAAGGGCAAGACCCTTATGTACGTCCACGGCTTTATGTCGTCGGGCCAATCTGGCACGGTAGCCATGCTCAGGGAGCTGTTGCCCCAGGCGAACGTTGTGGCAGAAGACCTGCCAGTGCATCCCGCCGAGGCGATGGACCTGCTGAGGCAGCTGTGCCAAAGGCACCAGCCCGACCTCATCATAGGTACCTCCATGGGCGGCATGTATACCGAGATGCTCACGGGTTACGACCGTATACTGGTGAATCCGGCCTTCCAGATGGGTCTGACCATGCACGACCACGGCTTGACGGGTAAGCAGTCTTTCCATAATCCACGCAAGGATGGCGAAACTGAGGTAATCGTTACTAAGTCGTTGGTCAACGAGTACAAGGACATCACCGGACAGTGTTTCACCAACGTTACGCCCGAGGAGCAAAGACGGGTGTACGGACTCTTTGGCGACAAGGACCCGCTGGTGCATACTTTCGACCTCTTCCGCGAGCACTATCCACAGGCCATCCGCTTCCATGGTGCCCATCGAGTCACCGATAAGGTGGCCTTCCACTATCTCATTCCCGTGATTCGTTGGATAGATGACCAGCAAGAGGGACGCGAACGCCCCATCGTTTACATCGACTACGCGACGCTGCACGACAGTTACGGCAAGGCCACGTCGAGCATGCACAAGGCCTATAAGATGCTCATCGAGCGGTACCAGGTATACATCGTGGCCGCTGCGCCTACCAACAACCATGCTTATATGGGCGAGGTGCAGGCGTGGGTGGAGGAGTATCTGTCGGCTCCGGCCTACAATCGGGTAATCTTCACCAATCAATCGCAGCTGCTCTATGGCGACTATCTCATCACCCCCGAGGCGCAAGACGGCTTTATGGGAACTTGTTTGGCTTATGGAAGTGATGAGTTTAAGACGTGGGAAGAACTCATTGTGTACTTCGACCGCCTGGGTGGGCAGTAGCCAATTCTGTTATTGTAGTTTCTGTATTTGGTCGCGTGTCACATAGGTTACACCATGAACCTTGGACAATCGTTTGGCTGTTTTTCGCAAGCTCTTTCCATCAGGAACCTTGATAGCGAATCCACACGATAACCGGTATTCGTGCAACACCTCACAATTCATCTTTTTGAAAGCGTTCAATAGTGGTTCTTTGCCGATATGTGTGTCGTAGAATACCATCAAGGTATTCTTGCTGTAGCGCGTTCCTTCTGACTGTTCGGCGACCACCTTGTCAGCCGAATCTCTATTCACGGCGCAGCCAGAGCAGGTCAATACTATCATTAGAAACGATAAGCAGTGTTGGAGAATGCGTATTTGACGCACCGAATGACTTATCTTTTTTGTCATCATCCGCTGCTTAATAAGTTGTCTTGTCTTTGCTTTCCATCCACATGTCAAACGCTTTTCGTGCCTCTTCGGGCAGCAAAACCTGCATTTGTTTATGTCGATCGGCTGGTTGGAGGGCAATCTCGTGGTAGATAAAGTCGTCGTCAAACCCTATGCGTGCAGCATCCTTGCGATTGTTGGCGTAATAGATGCGGTCCAGATGAGCCCAATAGATGGCACCTAAACACATGGGACAAGGCTCGCAGGAGGTGTAGATATCGCAACCGGTGAGGTCGAACGTACCCAGCTTGCGTGCGGCTTGTCTGATGGCATTCACCTCGGCGTGCGCCGTAGGGTCGTGGTCTAAGGTAACGGTATTGGATGCTTCGGCAATGATTTCTCCATCTTTGGCAATCACGGCACCAAAAGGTCCGCCGCCCGTGCGTACACTTTTTTCAGACAGGGCGATGGCCCTGCGCATGATATCTTGTTGATTCATCAATAATTTGTTTTGAATAAAGAATGTTATTGTGATGACAAATATACGCAAAATGCCATGAAAAGGGGAGGGGCAGTACCATATTTTTGATTATCTTTGCAACACGCATGCAGGCCAAGCCCAAACGAAACACTTTTTAACCCACATGCGAAGACGACCCTAGAACCACGACATGCAGCAATCACAAACTTACATTACAGCCAACGAACTTTATCAGCGCGCGGCCCAAATCCTTGAGGCTGGCTCTCAGGAGGGTGCGCTGGTCAATAAAATGTTGCACGAGACGTTGGTGATGGCGTGTGCCGCCGGCTTGAGAAACACCTCCTATAGCTTTGGCGACCTCAACGCTCGCGTGGATCATCTGTGTACGCAGCGTGGCTTATCGGCAGCCGATACACGCGCCGTTCACCAGATGCGACGCCACTCCAACTCGTCATCGACCATCTTGCCAGAAGACCTTACCTACGACGTTCGTGCGCTTTGTGTTTTCATCTCGGCAGTGTTCAGAGAGGTTGTTCCCTCTTTTTTAGTCGGCAAAATACCCGCTCGGGCTCAACAAACGCGACAAACATTGCGGTTGGACGAACGCTACATCCGTTGCATCGTGAGGCAATGGGACGAACATTTCATCTGGGTGATGCCCGATGGGGAAACCGATGAGCGTCTTTTGCAAGTAGAATATACCAGTGAGGAGCAGTTTGCCGACCTCTCATATCTTCATGACATCTTGCGCAAGGGCATGCCGTTGAATCTCTTGGACTGTCAGGTGAAGGATCATCTGGTTACGCCACGTCGCATCATTGTCATCCCCGACTACCTGGTGGACATCAGTGCACTGGCGACATGTTTTACGGAGTATGGCCATCATCCCGCCCTCTTCACCATCAACCGCATGAAGGATAAACCCAATACGCGGCATACCATTTTGGGAAACTTTGCCGGTAGTGCGCTCGATGACATCATCCATGCGCATGGAGAGCGTGCGTTTGACATGGCAGAGACACTGAAAGACAACTACAGGGAGAAAGCTTTGGAATACTGTACATGCACCGACCTGGATCCTGTGGCGTTTAAAGTGGAGGCCATGAAGCAGGTGCAGAACTTGCAACAAATCGTTACAGAACTGTTCAAGACCTACAACCGGGAGCGAGCTTTGCTGGAACCTTCGTTCGTGTGTGAACGGTTGGGCATACAAGGGCGTGTGGACATGATGACCACCGACTTCAGATTGCTGGTTGAACAGAAGTCGGGAAAAAATATGAATCTGGAATATGGCAGCCACAACCGGCATGGCAACCAGCATGTTGAGGCGCACTATGTGCAGGCGCTACTGTACTATGGCGTGTTGAGATACAACTTCCGCCTGTCCGACAAGGCCACCCGCATCTTTTTGTTGTACTCAAAATACGCGTTGCCGACAGGCTTGATGGATGTCAGTAGGTTGGACATGCTCATCCATGAAGCCCTCAAACTGCGCAATCTCATCGTGGCTGCCGATTACACGAGTGTCCTCGAGGGATTTGAAGGCATGCTGCCGCAGCTCAATCCGCAAACGCTGAACACGGAGAAGACCAATACTTACTTCTACAATCGTTTCTTACTGCCGCAGATAGAGGCCATCACGGTGCCGCTGGAGCAAATGAGTAAGCTGGAGAAGGCATATTTCTGTCGCATGATGACCTTCGTGCTGAAAGAACAACTCATCTCGAAAACCGGAGCCGTTGATGGCAGTGGACGCAGCAGTGCTGACCTGTGGAACATGCCGTTGAGCGAGAAAAAGGAGATGGGAAATATCTATACAGGCCTCACCATCACGCAGAAGAAACGAACCCGCAGCCGAGGATTCGATGAAATCACGCTCGCCGTTCCTGATCAAGGTGAAGACTTCCTGCCCAATTTCAGGCGGGGCGACATGATATATCTGTACGGCTATCATCCTGACAGCGAGCCTGACGTGCGTCGGAGCATCCTGTTCAAGGGCTTCATCATGTACGTCAAGACCGATGAGATAGCCGTTCATCTGACGGATGCACAACAGAATGATGACCTATTATATACGGTGGAAGAAGGAAAGCGGCATGCCCATCACACGCCTTTGGTGTACGCAGTGGAGCATAGTGCGTCAGATGCGGGTGGTTCGGTAGCCATACATGCCCTGCATACGTTGATGACTGCCTCGAAAGAGCGGCGCGACTTGTTGCTGGGACAGCATGAACCACGAGTCAATCACGCCCTGACACTGTCCAGAAGTTATCATCCTGACTATGATGACGTGGTGCTGAAAGCCAAACAGGCACAAGATTATTTCCTGCTGGTTGGCCCCCCTGGCACGGGTAAGACGTCGATGGCTCTGCGCTATATGGTGCTGGAAGAGTTGGAAAACCCTAATGCCAACATTCTTCTCATGGCCTATACCAACCGGGCTGTGGATGAGATTTGTGGCATGTTGTGTGATGAAGGTCTCGATTTTATTCGCTTGGGCAACGAGTATAGCTGTGACCCACGCTTCAAGAGTCATCTCTTGGGACAGGCCATTGATGACCATCCCAAGCTGAACGACCTGCGAAAGCGGTTCGCAGACATGCGCCTCATCGTGAGCACTACGTCGATGATGATGAGCAAGCCCTTCATCTTTTCCGTCAAACATTTCAGTCTGGCACTCATTGATGAGGCCAGTCAGATATTGGAACCCAACCTTGTAGGCATTCTGTCGAGCCATGTTTCGACGGAGGGAGGCGCCAGTTTGGCCCTTGATCATCAACCCAATATCGACAAATTCATCCTCATTGGCGACTACAAACAGTTGCCCGCTGTGGTTCAACAAGACGCGTCAGAATCGCAAGTGACCGATGCCGACTTGCAAAACATCTGTCTGACCGACTGCCGAAACTCACTGTTTGAACGACTTATCCGATGGGAAGAGCGACAAGGACGTACCGACTTCGTGGACACGCTGCGCAAGCAAGGTCGCATGCATCCAGCCATTGCCGCCTTTCCCAACAAGATGTTCTATGCCAAGGAGCAGTTGCAACCCGTTCCATTGCCGCACCAGGTGGGCGAAGACATTGGTTATACGGCGGTGCCGCAGGATGAGACGGACGCTTTGTTGGTGAGCCAGCGGTTGCTTTACTATCCCTCCCACTTTACACAAAACGTGCGACTCTCTGACAAAGTGAATCCAGATGAAGCTAGAAAGGTGGCCGACTTGCTGCGTCGCATCCATCGGTTGGCGAACGATAAGTTTGACGTACAGAAGACAGTGGGCGTGATAGTGCCTTATCGCAATCAGATTGCAATGGTTCGTAAAGAGATAGAAAAGACAGGCATCTCACAACTCATGCAAGTGGATGTCGACACCGTGGAGCGTTATCAGGGCAGTCAGCGCGATGTCATCATCTACTCTTTCACCGTACAGAACAGGTATCAGTTGGATTTTCTCACGGCCAATAGCTTCCTGGAGGGGCATGCTTGGATAGACCGGAAGTTGAATGTAGCCCTGACAAGAGCAAGAAAACAACTGATAGTGCTGGGCAATGAGGCGGTGCTGTCGGCTAATCCGCTATTCAAATTATTAATTGATAACATTCCCGTACGATTGTGTTAACAAACCAAAATATGGTCATAATTAAATAAAAAAAACAAGACAAATGTATGGTTGTTACCCGAAAACAGCTTACATTTGCTTGCGAATTCAATAAAAGATTAACAAATCAGGATTTATTTACAAAAACTAGAGCATTTATGAAAAAAATGATTTTAACAGCAGTTGTACTGCTTTCTTCCGTAGCAACATTTGCGCAACGCGCAGTCGGAACAGTTTCTTTGAAGCCGCAGGTTGGTGTTGTGGGTGCAACCATGACCGAGTTTGATAAGACAAAGATGAAGGTTGGCTTCACGGCTGGTGCCGAACTGGAGTACCAGGTATCTGACATTTTCAGCCTTTCTGGAGGTGTAATGTACGCACAAGAAGGCGTGAAGTTTGATACTGGCGTTGACTTCAAGATTGGAAATAAAAAGTTTGAGATAAAAGATGCAAAGACTAATCTGGCCTACATCAATGTGCCTGTCATGGCAAACGTATACGTTGTGCCTGGATTGGCAGTCAAATTGGGTGTTCAGCCGGCGTTTGCAGTAGACAAAGATGGCACCGAGGCTAAAGGCTTCGACCTCGCTATTCCAGTTGGTCTTTCCTATGAGTTCGCCAATGTCGTTATCGACGGACGCTACAATTGGGGTGTAACTAAGGTATTCGATAACTTCGATGCTAAGAACAGCGTGTTCCAAGTGACATTGGGTTACAAGTTTGATTTGTAAGATACACGGCAGAATCTGCCAAACTATACACTGAGGCAACCAGTAATGGTTGCCTTTTTTCTTCTGTCAGCATGCCAACACACTTGACGTGTGGACATAAAAAAAGGGGCTCCGCCGAGTCCCAATCTTTGTTAACCTTAAATCTAATACTATGAAAAACACGATGCAAAGATATGACAGTTTAAGCATAATAGCAACTGTTTGCGCAAACAATTTGGTTTTAATGTCTATTTCTTGATGTAAATCAATTATTAGTGCGTATTGGCAGTTGTCAGATGCAGTCCCAATCATTTAATAAATAATGTGAAAAAACTTGTTTATTGGAAAAGAATGTCTAACTTTGCGAAAAGTAAACAACAAAAGAGGACTTAGGAAAAGGAATTCCGACACTTTGGTAGATGTCGGAATTCTTTCTTTTATCGTCTTCACCAACAGCAATTATTAACAATAAATACTTATAACGTTATGGCTTATATGTCACAAGAAGGCTACGACAATCTTGTAGCCGAGCTTACCCGGCTCGAATCTATTGAGCGCCCGAAGGCATCAGCTGCCATCGCAGAAGCGCGTGATAAGGGTGATTTGAGTGAAAACTCTGAATATGATGCTGCCAAAGAAGTGCAGGCGCATCTTGAAGATAAAATCAATAAAATGAAACTGACCATCGCCGAGGCGAAGATTGTTGACGTGTCTCGTCTTAGTGCCGATACTGTACAGATCTTGTCTAAAGTCGAGATGACCAACATGAAGACGAAGACTAAAATGGTGTATACCATCGTCAGTGAAAGCGAGGCTGACCTCAAGGCGGGGAAGATATCCATCAAAACGCCTATCGCACAAGGACTGCTGAACAAGAAAGTGGGTGATGAAGTGGATATCAAGATACCAGCCGGCACCATTAAACTACGCATTGACAAGATAACAGTTGAATAAAAAACGTTAAGACCATGGACATCTTTTCTAAAATCGCAGCTGGCGAAATTCCCAGTTACAAGTGTGCAGAGAGTGAGAAGTTTTATGCTTTTCTAGACATCAGTCCGTTGCAAAAAGGACACACGTTGGTCATTCCACGTCGCGAGGTGGATTACATTTTCGATATGGAAGATGATGAACTTGCCGAATATCAGGTGTTCGCTAAAAAGGTAGCTGTGGCCTTGAAGCGCGCCTTCCCATGTAAAAAGGTGGCGCAAGTGGTGCTGGGACTTGAGGTGCCGCACGCGCATATCCACCTCATTCCCATGAACAGCGAGGCCGATGTGAACTTTAGAAAAGAGCATTTGAAACTTTCTGAAGAAGAATTCAAGTCGATCGCAGACCGCATCTACGGCGAGTTTCAAAAACTTTAATTTGTTTTTCTATCGTGCTCGGCTTACAAGAGAAAATATATAAGGCGAGCCATTCGCCAATCATCCTTCAATACAACCAATCATGAAAATTGCTGTTTTTTGCTCAGCAAATGATACTATTGCCCCCGAATATTTCACATTGACCGAACAACTGGGTAAGTGGATGGCCGAGCAGGGTCATTCACTCGTGTTCGGCGGTTGCAACCTGGGCCTCATGGAGTGTGTCGCAAAGGCCGTACATGAGGCGGGTGGGCAAACCATTGGCGTGGTGCCGTCTATCATAGAGGAACGCGGAAGAGTGTCTGACTATGTTGATGTGGAGATTCCTTGCGACAACCTGAGCGACCGCAAAGAGCTGATGTTGGCGCAAAGTGATGTTTCTATCGCTCTTCCGGGTGGTGTTGGTACCTTGGATGAGATATTCTCGGTGGTAGCCGCACACAGCATTGGCTACCATCAACAACAAGTAATTCTTTACAACATTAATGGGTTTTGGGATTCGCTGGTGGCACTTTTGGACGACCTAACGGCCAAAGGTGTAATTAGGGGTGATTATCATCAACAAATCAAGGTGGCCCATTCGTTGGAAGAACTCAAGCAATTCGTTCAACCGTGATTGGCATTCAGCCACTACCCAATTGTGAATAGTGGCTGAAAACCGATGGGGTAGAGCCGTACCCCGAATGCACAATCGCGAACTGGCGATGTTGATGGCAGTGGTGCAAATGCGTTGTGTGTACAATATTCGCACCACTTACGCCACTACGATAATAATGAATTTTCTTGACAATCATCGTTCTCATCCTTGACTTGAAATCCATCAACCTTACTTCTGCTTGCAAATACGCTAAATATGAGCGAGTTTTGTAATTCGTTGTGATTGAATATGTTACGCTGACTTTGTAGCCTTTCACTCTCTATTTTTTCATTTTTTCGCATCAAAAGCATAGCTCTAAGGGTGTTATCTCCATGCTTTTGCGCCATAATACCATGTAGATTGTGCGCCAAGATGATGTTTTTAATGCGTCAATCTCATTGCTTTTCAGTTAAAAGTCGATAATTCTTCTCAAAACAACTCTTGTTTGCATCCTGCCGGCCTATTGATTTTTTCTATTTTGAAAGTTTTCAAGTGCCGTTTTTGAGGCATTATTTGATAAAAATAATGCACATTTTATGGGATGCGAAACCATTTGGAGAAAGTTCTGTGGAGCGATGGTTTTTACATTGAATCCCATGAAGGGAACGAATCGCAGGAGGGCTCGATGAACACAGGCATTCATGGTCTTGTTTACATCCTCCGTATCATCTGTTGTTCCGCAATAGGCCCCTTCCGTGATTGAGCTGCGCCAGGCTTGGATGAAAAATATGGAAAAAAGTTTGGCGTTTTCACAAAAACAAATTATCTTTGCACCCACATTCTGGATAAAGAATGGGCGTTTAGCTCAGCTGGTTTAGAGCATCTGCCTTACAAGCAGAGGGTCGGCGGTTCGAATCCGTCAACG
>ERZ1036438.579-NODE-579-length-12720-cov-5.415318_pt1 | contig 12720 bp, 8 predicted proteins | sample MGYA00514224_ERZ1036438 | MGnify/ENA primary metagenome ERZ1036438 (study PRJEB33795, sample SAMN09464924) | human gut metagenome | host: Homo sapiens | place: USA: Stanford, California | collected 2016-07 | study: EMG produced TPA metagenomics assembly of the...
CTTATATACAAAGATATATAGTTGACTTTATAAAGAAGTCAACTTGGAGCTAGAACATAATTATAAAAGAAGTTGCAAGCGATGATAAGCTTGCAACTTCTTTTATAATCTATCAATTTTTTCGATTAATACCTTTAAAATACGTAATTATCCCATTGTATAGATAAATATTATTTATTGGTATTTTTAATTAAAAATATTAAAAAGAAAATCTATAACAAGGAAGAAGACAAGTATATATATTAGTGAGATTGAATCATCACTTATATACTGTAGATAGCAGAGCCGGCTTAAATAACTATCATTTCTTATTTTATTATTAGTTACTTACTTAATGGAGGGATCATGTATGAAACCATTTAAATTAGCTTATTCTGAGAAAGCTTGTTCTTTATTGAATCCCATATCAGAAAGAGAGATAGTTGATGTAAGATGTACGGATTTTGTAGATGTGGCAGCTGTTGTTGTTGCCGTAGAAGATGCACAAGTATTAAGAGATAAACCTTTTATAAAAGCATTAGAACTACCTGTGTTTGTAGTTACTTCTGAAGGAGAGTCAATTCCTGATGATATGATGAAATATGCATATGGTGTATTTGATTTAGACCCATTAAATAGAGATATGTATGATACACAAATTGAATGTGCCGCTACTCGATATGAAAAAAAGGTAGTACCTCCTTTTGCTAGAGCTTTAATGGAGTATGTAAAAGTGGGATATTCCTCCTTTGATACACCGGGGCATGAAGGTGGGCAGTATTTTTTAAAACATCCGGCAGGATATGCTTTATATAATTTCTTTGGTGAAAATTTGTTTAAGGCAGACATTAGTTGCGGTGTTCCGGAATTGGGAGACTTAATGATTCATGAAGGTGTTGCTGTAGATGCGGAAAAACATGCGGCACATGTATTTAATGCAGATAAGACCTATTTTATTATGAATGGTACTTCGTCTGCTAATAAGGTTGTATTAAATTCCGTATTAGCACCCGGGGATATTGTTCTTTATGATCGTAATAATCACAAGTCGGTTTCTCATGGAGCGCTTATTGAAGCAGGTGCTACGCCTGTATATTTAGAAACAGCTCGTAATCCGTTCGGGTCTATTGGTGGGATTATAAGTCATTGTTTTACGGAAGAACACATTCGCAAAATTATTGCAGAAAGGGATCCTGTTAAGGCACAAGAAAAGAGACCTGTTCGTTTAGCCGTTATTCAGCTCGGGACTTATGATGGATGTATCTACAGTGCACGTCAGGTTATTGATAAAATTGGACATCTCTGTGATTATATCTTATTTGACTCTGCATGGGTCGGTTATGAACAATTTATTCCAATGATGAAAGACTGTAGTCCTTTATTATTGGAATTAGGGCCGGAAGATCCCGGAATTTTTGTAACACAATCTGTACATAAGCAGTTGCTAGGATTCTCTATGACATCTCAAGTTCACAAAAAAGATAGTCATATTAAGGGGCAAGATAGATATGTGCCACATAAGAGAGTAAATAATTGTTATATGATGCACACCTCTACATCTCCTTTCTATCCGTTGTTTGCAGCATTAGATGTAAATGCCAGAGTACAGGAAGGGGAAGCGGGAAAACTTTTATGGGCAAATGCGATGAAGGTTGCTGTAGAAGCACGTAAATCTATCTTAAAGAATTGTCATTATTTAAGACCTCTTGTACCACCTATGGTTCATGGCAAGAAGTGGGAAGAGGGCGATACCGATAAGATGATTAACGATATGGCATATTGGACTTTTGAACCGGGTGCTAAGTGGCATGGTTTCGAGGGGTATAGTGAAGGGCAATATTTTGTTGATCCGTGTAAGATTCAATTTGTAACCGGTGGTATTGATATTGAAACCGGAGAATATGAGGATTTTGGTATACCCGCAAACGTATTAATGACTTATTTACGTGCTAACCAAATTATTCCGGAAAAGTGTGATTTGAATGATATTTTATTCTTAGTAACCCCTGCAGACACTAAAGCAAAGATGGATGATTTGATTGCAAAATTAATTCGTTTTGAACAATTAATTGATGAAGATCGTCCGATGTCAGAAGTATTACCTGCTGTTTACTATGCAAATGAACAGAAATATAGAGGGTATACCATGCGTAGACTTTGCCGAGAAATGCATGAGTTCTACAAGAATAGAAAAGTGAATGTACTACAAAGACGCATGTTCCTTCGCAACTATTTACCTGCATATGCAATGCTTCCACAAGATGCAAATTATGAATTTATTCGTGGGCATGGAGAATTAGTTCGTCTTAGCGAAATTACAGGACGTATCGCTTTAGAAGGGGCACTTCCTTATCCTCCGGGGGTTCTTTGTGTACAGCCTGGAGAAAGATGGTCAGAAACAGTTACACAATATTTCTTGGCATTAGAAGAAGGTATTAATCAGTTACCGGGATTTACACCTGAAATCCAAGGGGTATATTTCCAGGATGAAGCAGATGGTAGCCGTAGAGCTTATGGTTATGTGCTTAAAAAGGAATACGAGAAATAATAGTAGTAGCTAAAAGATCATTGTAACTTATAGAGGCCGAATGACATGAGTTCGGCCTGCTATAAGATTAAGGGGGAATTGCTATGAATGAGAATCATAAAATGAATGTGTGGCAACTTACCATTCTAACTGCTGTTAATATGATGGGATCCGGTATTATTATGCTTCCTTCTAATTTAGCGGAGTTTGGCGGGATTTCCATTGTATCCTGGTTAGTTACCGCTGTGGGTTCTATGTGTTTAGCTTATGCTTTTTCTAAGTGTGGAATGTTTAGCAAAAAAAGTGGTGGCATGACGGGATATGCAGAATACTCTTTTGGGAAAGCCGGTAATTTTTTATGTAATTATGTGTACAGTGTGTCCATTTTAGTTTCTAATGTAGCAATTGCTATTTCAGCAGTAGGATATGGCTGTACCTTTTTTGGTATCGAGCTTACTCCTATTATGACTTGTGTGTATACTATTTTTGTGATTTGGTTAACGACAGTTTTTAATTTCTGGGGACCTGAAATTACCGGTAGAATTAGTGGAGTAACGGTTTGGGGAGTGTTGATTCCTATATTTACTATTTCTACAGTAGGATGGTTTTTCTTCTCCGGGGATATGTACGTCTCTAATTGGAATATACATGATTTACCTTTTAGTGAAGCTGCACTTAATTCCATTACTATGACATTATGGGCTTTCTTAGGACTCGAGTCGGCTTGCGTTAATGCAGATGCTGTAGAAAATCCTGAGAAGAGTGTTCCTTTTGCTGTTATGGGGGGAACCTTAGGTTGTGCAGTAGTGTATATTCTTTCTACTAATGTTATGTTTGGGATACTTCCTGCAGCAGAAATATCTGCTAGTTCGGCTCCTTTCGGGCTTGCATTTGCAACTATGTTTGGACCGATAATTGGAAAAACAGTTATGGGGCTTATGTGTGTGTCTTGTTTGGGGTCTTTGTTTGGTTGGCAATTTACTGGTGCGAATATGTACAAGGGGGCAGCTGAATTTGGTTTTTATCCAAAGATTTTTGCGAAAGTAACGTCTAAAGGCGCTCCTGTCATAGGAATGATTATTGCAGGCAGTATTCAAACAGGGCTCGCTTTAATGACTATCAGTCCTTCTCTTAATAAGCAGTTTGAAGCACTCGTTAACTTAGCTGTTATTTTAAATGTAATTCCATATTTCTTATGTATGGCTGCTATGGTGGTTATTATGAAAGCAGCCGGACATGGAAGTCCTGGAGAACTAAGATTACCTAGAATCGCTGCATTTATAGGTTCTGTATATACATTGTATGCATGTTGGTCGGCCGGTATGGATGCGATGACATATGGTTCCTTGTTGGCTTTCTTCGGATGGACATTATATGGATTTGTTTCCGATCGCTTTGATCTACAGAATTATATAAATGAATAAGTAGAGAAAAAGGACCTTCTATACAATATAGTTTAAAGTCAAAAGACTAGGAGTGCATTCCTGGTCTTTTGACTTGTTTTAGTAGAGAAGAATCTTGCCTTTCCTAGTCTTTTTTGATATGCTCTCTATACAGTTCATAAGTGTTTTATTGTTTTTATTTATTTTTTAATAAAAGGGAGAAAAATATTGGACTTTTTAAGTGCAGATACCTTTCAACTTATCATTATGATTATTAAGGTTATTTTGCTTGATGTAGCATTAGGTGCAGATAATTCTGCAATTATTGGGATGGCTGCAAGGAATTTAAATGTTAATCTCCGTAAAAAGGCAATTCTTATAGGAACAGGTGGAGCTATTGTTGCACGATTCGTTTTGGCGGCAGTAGCAACGTATTTGATGCAGATTCTTTTTCTTAAAACAGTAGGTGCTATAATACTTATTTTTATTGGTATTAACCTCATTGCGGGAGAAGAAACGGATGATAAAGAAGTAGCAGAAAGTAATACTTTACTTGGTGCGATAAAAACCATTATTATTGCTGATGTAATTATGAGTTTAGATAATGTATTAGCTATTGTTGGTGCTACTGATGGTCATTTAGGGATGTTGATATTCGGAATGATTATTTCGGTTCCGATTATTATATTTGGAAGTACTATAGTATTAAAATTGATGGATAGATTTCCGGTTACTATTTATTTGGCTGGAATGGTTATAGGATGGGCTGCAGGCGGTATGATAGGCACAGATACATCTTTGGGAATTCCTCTATTCATGAAACTTCCGTTGGAAATAGGAATGACTATTTTAATTCTTATACTAGGCATTTTCAAACGAAAACAAGTGGTAAAAGCGGCTGCTGCACATACTCATAATGATAAAAGTGATAAATAAAAAAGAATCCATTCCGGATTCTTTTTTTATAAAGGTTTAACAATAGTACCGCCGCCAATAAGACGTTCGTTATCGTAAAAAACTACAGATTGTCCCGGCGTAACCGCACGTTGCGGTTCGTTAAAAGAAACTATGGCATTCCCATTTTGTTTTAATGTTACTCTACAGGTATGTGTTTTTATTCCATAGCGAATTTTGGCTTCACATGTAAAGGGGGATTGAGGAGCATTTCCATCTGTAAAGTCAAGATCACAAGCAAGTAATCTAGTTCTGAATAAGTCTTCATTAGCACCTACAATTACACGATTTTTTTTACCATCCAATGCGATTACATATAAAGGAGTTTTAGCAGCAATTCCTAATCCACGACGCTGTCCAATGGTATAATAGGGAAGACCTCGGTGTTTACCTAAAACTTCCCCTTTTCTATTTATAATATATCCGGGTTTAAATGCATCAGGCGCATATTGTTTAAGGTAATCGATATAAGTTTCATTTTCAGATAAGAAACAAATATCTTGGGATTCCGATTTGTTATAAATCGGAATCCCTTTTTCTTTTGCTAAAAGTCGTGTATTTTCTTTATGTATCCTACCTAAAGGGAATAAAATATGTGCTAGCTGTTCTTGTGTTAAATGATACATCATATAAGATTGATCTTTAGCTAAATCAAGAGCTTTGTCCACTTGGAATTTTTTTCTGTCTGAATTGTAAGTAATTCGACAGTAGTGGCCGGTGGCAAAGTAGGGGCAGTTCAGTAATTCACGTGCTTTATCATAAAAGAGTCCGAATTTTATCTTAAAATCACAAATCATACAAGGATTAGGTGTTAGTCCTTTTGTATAAGATTCTGTAAAATAAGTGAGAACAATTTTTTTAAAGTTGTCGCGGACATCTATGATACGATATGGAATTTTTAAAAAATCTGCCATTTTTATTGCATCAGAGAAATCTTGTCCATTAAAATGGTGCATGGTAGCACCGCAAACTTCATATCCGGCTTCTTGTAATAAACGTACTACTAACGTACTGTCTATACCGCCGGACATGGCTACAACCACTTTTTTTTGTGTTATCATGTTATCCTTTCTGAGGAATGCTTTTATAGAAATATATAAAAGACTCCATAACTATCAAATGACAACGGAGTGAAAGTCCGAAGGATAATCCAAATTATAACAGAGTATATTACATATAGATAGTTATTTATCCCAAAGCATAGTTGGGGCTACAGCTGCTTCTGCTGCTGTACAATCACCGGCAGCTGACATTAAAGTAAGAACTAAAACCATACGCTTGAATCCTTCCTCCGGATGGTCAATCGGATCATAAGCACTTGGTGCTTGTGGTAGTCCTGCAAGCATAGCACATTGGGCTAAATTTAAAGTATCGGGGGTTTTATTAAAATAAGTCTGAGAGGCTTCTTTTATTCCATACGTACCATGTCCAAAATAGATAGTATTTAGATACATTTCAAGTATTTCATCTTTTGTATAAGTTCTTTCAAGTTGTACAGCTAAAAAGAGCTCTTCTATTTTTCTGGTAAAAGTTCTTTCATTGGAAAGAAAAACATTTTTTACGACTTGTTGGGAAATGGTACTTCCTCCCTCCAATGTGCTTCCTGCCATATAGTTAGTTATTGCTGCACGTATAACACCTATAATGTCTAGTGCTCCATGTTCATAAAAGCGCTTATCCTCTGTATCGATAAGAGCTTTTATTACTAATGGATTTATATCTTTATAAGCTGTAAACTCATCTCGGTGAATACGACTTTCCAGTTGATTTTTGAAGTCGGTCACATTCATGATTTTACTTTTTAAACTTTCATTCTTATCGGAAGCAGTATTTAAAATTTCTTCCGAGGATAATAACAAAAATATTTGTTTTTGGGTATCGGCTAATAAAGCCGTGGCTGTTTGTACGGGTGTATTTGTTGTATTGGGCTGTATACCAAAGATATAGCCTGCATAGATAGAACCTACTGTAAGTATTAAGAAAATAATTTTTTTCATAGAACCTCTTTTCTGCTTGCATTTTATTGTAGCATGTCAATAGGGAGAGTCCAAATATTACAAATAAAAAACAAAATATATCTTTTTTATTATAATACTGAAAAGTATGAATATACTTAGCTTTATGGTATAATATAAAAGAGTTCTTAAGGGCGTTTTAAACGCATTTGAGTCAGTAACAGCGGCTCTTTTTGTTCCGCTGATTTTTTATTGCATCATAGGAGAAAATAAAATGAGCGAAAACGTTCATAAAGTACCAACAAATCATATAGAAGAAAATGGAGATGCTAATTATAGTGCAGGTGAGATTAGGGTCTTAGAAGGATTGGAAGCGGTTCGTCTTCGTCCGGGGATGTATATCGGATCTACATCATCTCGTGGCTTGCATCATTTAGTGTATGAAATTGTAGATAATAGTATAGATGAAGCATTAGCCGGATTTTGTGATAAGATTGAAGTTCGTATTAATGAGGATGGAAGTTGTACCGTTGTTGATAATGGTCGAGGCATTCCTGTAGATATGCATGAATCAGGAAAACCGGCATTGGAAGTAGTATTAACGGTATTACATGCCGGTGGTAAGTTTGGTGATGGCGGATATGCTATTTCCGGTGGGCTTCATGGGGTAGGTGTTTCTGTAGTTAATGCATTATCTTCATGGATGAAGGTACAGGTTCATCGTGATGGTAATGTGTATGAAATGATGTTTTCTCGTGGTGAAGTTACGAAGGAAATGACTATTGTAGACAAGACCAATCATACCGGAACCATTGTTACATTTATGCCTGATCCGGAAATTTTTAAAGAAGGTGTAGATTTTAGTTATGACACATTAAAAGTACGTGTCAGAGAATTAGCATTTTTAAATAAAGGACTTCGCATTCGCTTAACGGATAATAGACCTGCTACTACGAAGAGTGAAGAATTTCACTATGCAGGCGGTATTACAGAATTTGTTAAATATTTAAATAACGGTAAAGATTTAGTAACTAAAGATGTTATTGCATTTGAAGGTGAAAAGGATAAGGTTATCGTAGATATTGCACTTCAGTATCAGAACGGATATACCGAAAATATGTACACTTTCGTTAATGATATCAATACTATTGAAGGTGGGATGCATTTATCCGGATTCCGTACGGCCTTGACTCGTTGTATTAATGATTATGCAAGAAAGAACGGACTCCTTAAAAATAGTGATGAAAATTTAACAGGGGAAGATGTACGAGAAGGGCTTACTTGTGTTATCAGTGTTAAAGTACCTAATCCACAATTTGAAGGACAAACAAAGACTAAATTGGGGAATCAGGAAGTTAAAGGTATTGTAGATAACATTACGAGTGAAGGGTTACGTGTTTATTTAGAAGAACATCCGGCGGAAGCTAAGGAAATTATTGGAAAGAGTATTACTGCAAGTCGTGCAAGAGAAGCCGCTCGTCGTGCAAGAGAATTAACTCGTAGAAAAAATGCATTGGAAGTATCCAGTTTGCCGGGTAAGTTAGCGGATTGTTCAGAACGAGATCCGAAATTCACAGAACTTTATATTGTAGAAGGAGATTCTGCAGGTGGAAGTGCAAAATCAGGACGAGATAGAAGATATCAAGCAATTTTACCATTGCGAGGTAAGATTCTTAATGTAGAAAAGGCACGTTTGGATAGAGTGCTTAATAGCGATGCTATTCGTACTATGATTACTGCATTCGGTACCGGAATTGGGCAAGATTTTGATATCGAAAAACTTAGATATCATAAAATTATTATTATGACGGATGCCGATGTTGATGGTGCACATATTCGTACCTTACTATTGACATTTTTCTACCGTTATATGCCGAAACTTATTACAGAAGGACATGTATTTATTGCACAACCCCCACTTTATCAAGTTCGAAAAGGTAAGAAAAAGTATTATACTTATAACGATGATGAACAGAATAAGCTTATTGAAGAAATTGGCTTAGAAGGAAGCTATATTCAGCGTTATAAAGGGCTTGGTGAAATGAATCCTGAGCAGTTGTGGGATACAACAATGGACCCTAAGAATAGAATTATGTTCCGTGTAGATTTAATAGATGCCGTAGAAGCAGATCATATTTTTGATGTTTTAATGGGGGACAAAGTAGAACCTAGACGTAAGTTTATTGAAGAAAATGCAGAAAATGTAACAAATTTGGATTTATAAAAGAAAGCTGTAAAATTCTAGTTTAGAGTTTTACAGCTTTTGCTTATATTTTTAAAATTTAATACGAATGTTAATATAAAAGTGTAAGATATTAGTAGAGTATAAAAAATACTTGAATAAATTTTTTATTCTGGGTATTGACGACTATAAATAGCAATGATAGAATCAGTACAGATAAATCAAATATTTTCAATGTAGATTGATAAAAATAGTTTTAAATAAGGAGGAAATTATTATGGAAATTACAAATGAACAGTTATTACAGCTACTTCAGTCAAAGCTTGAACAGAAACCGGCAGCATCTATGTTGCGTATGGAAATTGAAGATTTTACTGCAGATGCTTATTCCAATGGGGAATTTGTGAAGATTAGCAAAAAAGATCTTCTTGGTAAATGGAGTGTATTATTCTTCTATCCGGGAGATTTTACTTTTGTATGTCCAACCGAATTGGCAGACCTTCAGGATAACTATGAAGAATTTAAGAAGCTTGGTTGTGAAATTTATTCTGTATCTATGGATTCCCATTTCGTTCATAAGGCATGGCATGATTCTTCCGATAGAATTAATCATGTAACTTATCCGATGATTGGAGATCCGAATGGACAGCTTACTAAGATGTTTAGTTTATATAGTCCGGCAGACGGGATGGCGGAACGTGGAACCATCGTTATTAATCCGGAAGGTAAAGTTGCTTCTTATGAAGTAGTATCTGACAACATCGGGCGTAATGCAGAAGAATTAATTCGTAAAGTTGCTGCGTCTCAGTTTGTTTATGAACATGGTGATCAGGTTTGTCCGGCTAAGTGGAAACCGGGTGCAGAAACTCTTAAGCCGACATTTGATTTAGTAGGTAAGTTATAAAAAGGAGAGGCATCATGGAAAAGAAGTATGATGCCATAATAGTTGGCGGAGGTCCTGCAGGGCTGTCCGCCGCTATTTATTTGGCACGTGCACAGTTTAATGTTTTAGTAGTAGAAAGAGATGCTATTGGTGGGCAAATTGTAATTACAGGAGAAGTTGTAAATTATCCGGGAATTCTTGCTACGAATGGTAAAAATCTAACAGCAGATATGCATCGCCAAGCAGAAAATTTTGGTGCAACATTTTTGTCCGCGGAAGTTACAGGATTAGAATTATCCGGCACCTATAAGACAGTACATACTACTCGTGGTGATTTTTCAGCACCGGGAATTATTTATGCAGCAGGTGCACATCCCCGAGCAGCCGGTTTTAAAGGGGAAGAAGATTTTAAAGGTCACGGTGTAGCTTATTGTGCAACTTGTGATGGGGAGTTTTTTACCGATAAGGATATTTTTGTGGTTGGAGGCGGATTTGCTGCGGTAGAAGAAGGTCTTTTCCTGACACGTTATGCACGTCGTGTATTTATGGTGGTTCGTCGTGACGATTTCTCTATTCATTCTCCAGCAGTAGATGAGTTGAAGAGTCATGAAAAGGTTACCGTACTCACACATACTAAAATTAAGGAAGTGTTAGGAAATGAAGCCATTCGCAGTGTTATTTTAGAAAATACAGAAACCGGTGAAGAGAAGAGATATGATGCTGATTCCGGAGATTTTTGCGGAGTATTCGTATTTACCGGTTATGCTCCGGAAAATAAATTAATTCAAGGGCAAGTAGAGTTGGATGATCGCGGTTATATTATCACTGACCGTGATCAGAAGACAAACCTTGCAGGCGTATATGGTGCCGGTGATATTTGTGTTAAGAATTTGAGACAGGTAGTGACTGCTGTTTCTGATGGAGCTATTGCTGCTACTTCGTTAGAAAAGTATATTGAACAATTATATAGAAATCTTGGTATAAAGAGAGAATATAAAAAAGTAGTTATTCCTAAAAAAGAAGAAAAAGTAGAAACTGTAAAAGCAAGCAATGGATCCTATTTAGACGATTCTATTCGTCAAGCACTGGCTCCTGTATTAGCACGCTTAGCAAATCCGATTACATTGAGACTGTATGATGATAACTCTACTTATGCATCTGAAAATAAGAAGTTAATTGAGGAATTAGCTCAACTATCAGCTAAAATTTCTACGGATATTGTTGCAGCAACTGATGATTTTAAAAACACGATTGCCATTATAGACGCTTATGGGAATGATATGGGTATGCGTTTCCATGGTGTTCCCGGCGGACATGAATTTAATTCATTTATCTTAGCGTTATATAATGCTGCAGGTCCCGGACAGGATGTAGGAGAAGAAATAGAAAAGAGAATCCAATCTATTAAAGAAAATAAGCATATTCGCTTAGTTATTTCTTTAACATGTACTATGTGTCCTGATTTAGTGGCAGCTGCAGAACGTATTGCTGCAGGATCTCCACATGTAACTGTTGATGTGTATGACTTGCAACACTATCCTGCATTTAAGGACAAGTATAATATTATGAGTGTTCCCTGTTTTATGATTGATGAGGGAAAACTTCATTTTGGAAAAAAGAGTATTCATGAATTATTAGAACTCTTAGGTGTTTAACACTTCTAATAATGTGAACTGTTGACAAATTATTTTTTTAACGATATAGTAGATGTATCATATAAAGCAATGAAGGAAAGAGTAAGTCTTCCATGATGGCATAGCGAGCCCGGACAGTGAAAGCGGGTACAGATAAGAGACTGAAGTGCATTCCGGAGCTTAGAGGCTGAATGAAGTAGGTTTTCTCGGGTACGCCCGATATAGCGTTCACGGTATGAACACGTACCGGTAGAGGCAAATATGGTGACATATTTGTGAATTTGGGTGAGAATCACGAAACAAAGCTTTCGTCCCTTAGGGGCGGAAGCTTTTTGATTTTAAAAAACAAGGAGGAGTTATCATGTGTGCATCTTGCCATGGACACAATACAGTGAAAGGTCAAGCTGATGCTGTATTACGTGCTAGTCAAAAACAAAAAAACAAGAGACAATTAATTATTTGGACAGCAGCTTTACTTTTAGGTGCAGTTCTAGGATGGTTAAATAATACTGCTCTTAATGAATTATTTAACTTTGTAGCTACAGTATTTACTCGGTTGTTTCAATTTATTTCTGTGCCTACTATTGCTTTGGCAGTGATTACTACTTTGGCATCTTTAGGCGCAAAGAAAAATACCGGTCGTATCTTTGCTCACACCATTACCTATACTTTATTAACTACTTTTTCGTCTGCGCTAGTAGCTTTTTCTTTATATCTACTGATTGCTCCCGGAAATATTCCCAGCCAAGTTATTGGTGCAGGAGCCGGCTCTGTACCTGCTAATTTACAAACATTAAGTTATTATGATCATTTCTTATCTGTAGTTCCTAACAACATTTTAGCTCCTTTTCTGTCCGGGAATGTGTTATCTGTTTTATTTATTGCAGCTTCTTCCGGTTTGGCACTTGCTTTTATGCCAAAGACAGAAAATAGAGATATGCTTATTAAGACTATTCACGGATTACAGGAGTTGTTATTTACACTTATAAAAGCATTGTTATGGATTCTCCCCGTAGGGATTACCGCTTTTGCTGCACAGTTGTCAGCTCAAATTGAAGCCGGTGTTATTGTGGGTACTCTTGGTAAATATTTGGCAGTAGTTCTTGGCAGTAATGCCATTCAATTCTTTATCGTGATTCCTTTATTCTTAAAAGCAAGAGGATTGAATCCCGTGCTTGTATTTAAACAAATGTCTTCCGCTTTAGCTGTGGCATTATTTACTAA
>ERZ1036438.592-NODE-592-length-12412-cov-4.155216_pt1 | contig 12412 bp, 8 predicted proteins | sample MGYA00514224_ERZ1036438 | MGnify/ENA primary metagenome ERZ1036438 (study PRJEB33795, sample SAMN09464924) | human gut metagenome | host: Homo sapiens | place: USA: Stanford, California | collected 2016-07 | study: EMG produced TPA metagenomics assembly of the...
CCTTTACTCATCATATTTTGTAATTCATAAGCTAAATCGACCTTAAAATCAGAAAAACTACCATCATAAATTTTTTTTATGACTCGCATTACAGTCGATGCCCCAGTATATGTTGTTTTAGCTAATTCTCTAATTGTAAGATGTAATATCTCCTCCTTATTTTCAATAATATAATCTGCGATTTTAGATTCCGACGCTGAAAAATCTTTCTTTTCGGTCAGTTTTGCTATTATACTCATACTCTTTCCCCTTGCTTATAATAGTAACTTGACCCCTCCTCCGTGTATTCCATTGTATATACAATATAACACAAACAATGAATATATCAATCCTTTTTCTTTTACAGAAAAAAGAAGAGCGTTAAATTAAACGCTCCTTAATCGATATTTACCCTAATCTAGATAATACTTTTTCTTTTCCTAATAAGCAAATTGAACTCGCAAGATCAGGTCCATGCATGATTCCTGTTGTTGCAATTCTAAGTGGCATATATAACATTTTTCCTTTAGCTTTAGCCTCTTTTTGAGTTGCTTTAATACAAGCTTGAATATTTTCTTTAGTAAATTCTTCTAAATTCTCTAATTGCGCTTTAAATACTTTTAACGTATTAGGAATAGTTTCATCTTTCATAAATTCTTTAGCTTCTTCATCTAAATTCAATTCATCTGTAAAGAATAAATCGACTAAACTAACAATTTCTTTACCATAAGATAATTGATCATGATACGTTGCAACTAAATCATTGATCCATTGTTCTGATTTACTTGATAGATCATAAGCCTCTTCTAAAAATGGTCGACATAATGCAACAACATCTTCTAATGATCTTTCTTTAATATAACGATTATTGACCCATGTTAACTTATCTTTATCAAACATTGAAGGTGATTTAGATAATCTCGTTTCACTAAATTCTTTAATTAATTCTTCTTTTGTGAAAATTTCTTGTTCTCCTTCTGGTGACCACCCTAATAGAGCCATAAAGTTAAACATTGCATCTGGTAAATATCCTTCTTCTTTGTATTGTGAAACAAATTGCATGATACTTTCATCACGTTTTGATAATTTCTTTCTTTGTTCATTTACAATTAAAGTCATATGTCCATAAGTCGGTGCTTTCCATCCTAACATTTCAAAAACCATCATTTGTTTTGGCGTATTACTTAAATGTTCTTCACCTCTAAAAACATGTGTTATTTCCATGGTATGATCATCAATTACAACTGCATAGTTATAAGTTGGAATCCCATTGGCTTTAACAATTACCCAATCACCAATATCATTCGATTCAAATGATACATGTCCACGGATCATATCATCAAACTCATATGTCTTATTTGCAGGCACTCGAAGTCTAATTGTATAAGGAATTCCTGCTGCTTCTTTAGCTGCTACTTCTTCAGCTGTTAAATCAAGACATTTACGATTATACATTGGTGCAACACCAGCTTCAACTTGGCGTTCATGTTCAGCATCTAATTCCTCTGGGGTGCAGAAGCATTTATATGCTAAACCTCGATCTAATAACTCTTGAGTATATTTACGATAAATATCCAAACGTTCCATTTGACGATATGGCGCATACTCTGGTTTTGGATTTAATGGTGATTCATCTGGAATAATTCCTAACCACGCTAGATTTTCTAATTGGCTAGCCTCACCACCTTCAATATTTCTTTCAATATCAGTATCCTCTAACCTAAAAATAAAATCTCCACCATGATGTTTTGCAAATAGATAATTAAATAAAGCGGTTCTTGCTCCCCCAATATGTAGATGTCCAGTTGGACTAGGAGCATATCTTACTCTTACTTTTTCCATTCTTAAATCCCTTTCTTCTTTAACATAACCACACATTGAGAAACAGCACCTTCTTCATGACCAACAAAGCCAAGCTTCTCACCACGGGTTGCTTTAATATTAACATCAGCAATATCACATTTTAAGATCCTGCTAATATTTTCCTTCATTTTTTGGATATGAGGTGCCATCTTTGGTTTTTCAATCAAAATGATTGCATCAAGATTACTTATTTCGTAACCGCGATCATCCATCATTTCATAAGTTTTTTCTAATAGCACTAAAGAACTAATCCCTTTATACTGAGCATCAGTGTCACTAAAATGTTTCCCAATATCACCTAATCCTAAAGCCCCAATAATACTTTCAATAACGGCATGACATAAAACATCAGCATCACTATGTCCTAACAAACCACGCTCATGTTCGATTTCAACACCACCCAAAATCAACTTTCGTCCTGCTACTAGCTGATGAATATCAATTGATTGTCCAATTCGATACATACTCTCACTCCTCCACGCCATATTCTAACACAAAAACGCCCTATATTCTAGGGCATTTTCAATGCTCAAAGTTTACTTATCTTCTTTCTTAGCTTTCTTTTTGCGATAATCCTCTTTACAGTATTCTATTGTTACAATAGCTGTTGCTCCAGCTAAGTCTAACATTAAATCTTTCATCGTATCGCCTAAAGCTGCATGTCCTTCTAAAGGCACAGCTTTTTGGCCATATAAAGTTCCTCGCGTAGACTTCATATACTGCTGATTATTAGTCCCAAAAATATCATCAACCAAATACTCTCCAATTTCCCATAAAGCACCCAATGCTAACGAAAACAATACTACACTAGTGCAAATAAACATATGTCCCATCGATATATTTACACTTTCACGTTTAACAAAATAATCAATTAAAACAAAACCTGCATAAGCTAAGATCACACCTGAAAAAGCATGTAGTATTGAGTCCCAAATAGGTATTTTTTTATAAAAATCAAACACATCACCAAGTACAAATCCACAAAAAGCAAATACAGTTAGTGAGGTTTCTAACATAATCGGAATTTTTAAATCAAGTCGTTCCTTTAACTGTTCTGGTAAAATTATAATTCCTATCATTAACAATAATTGAACAATTGAAAAAATCAGACGTCGCTTCTTTTTCATATCATCAACAATGAATAAAAAAATCACTGCTGCCACTAGCATTGCTAAAGTAAGAATACAAATTATTCCTTTAATTATCTTAAATTTCTTAGTTGATTTAGTTTCAAGCATATTACCGCCTCCATAATATACTGTATTATAACAAAAACAAACAAAAATTCCCATCAATAAAAACTTAAGAATTAATAAACAAATTCATAACTAAGACATAAATAACTCATTGCCTCTTCAAATAACTTATCTAAACGCATTTTACGTTCATATATAAGCCCATCAATATCTACGATAAACTGGTATTCACTTAGTGGTTCTTGTCCTAAATCTACTTCTCCCACAAATGCAACTCGACACGGACAATTGAATTGAAAATATCTAACATCCTTATAAAACATCGTTCGATGATCTAAAAAACTTCTAAACGTTTCATGAAGACTGATAAAAATTACCAGATCATCTTTAGATAATGCATATTCATCAAAAATATCCTCCTCCTTACCTAAATAAATAGGAATTTCAAAATCTATCCCTAGATGAATAAAGGCTTTCATATAAATCATCAAACTAAAACAATTACCATCCCCCAAAACAATAACACGTTTAGCCTCTTTAATTATTTTTCCTAATTTAACAGCCTGTTTGTCTAGCTGTTCTTCCTTATAGTTATATTTTATTGTTTCCAAGGCTGTGATGCCTTTAATACTCTCCAATGTGATTATTTCCCTAAAAGAAGTAAAGGTATTAACCCCCCAGGCTATTTAAATACCGCATCAATGATGTTTTTGATACCCCAGCTTCTTTAATAAACATTTCTAATGAATAATCTTTGATTCGATTTCCGAGCATCAATGTTTTTTTACTGATCTGATATTCTACACTCCCACGCTTATTAGCACTTTGAGCCATCATAACCTTCCCCAAAATCATCTGCCTAGTTCTCCTTTATATATAATTCATAATATCTTGTTTTAATCATATCTAGATAAAACATAAAAACATACTGCCCCTCATAATAATCATTATCAGTATTTAATGAAATTAAAAAATCACTCTCTAATAATGCCCCGTGTTGAGTAATTAATAACTTCTTACAAGGACCATTAAAGATTTTTAAACGCATTGTTGTCCCTACCATATTCATCGTTCTTCCCATCATTGAAAAAAGCCATACAAAATCATCTTTTTGAGGAACTAGAGCCTTATCTTCATACATCGAACTACGAATAAAATCCTTTCCAAACAGTTTCATATCTATTTGAAAATCATGTGTTAAATTCAACAATCCCATCGCCCCATACATGATAATACGCTTACTTTGATAGATTTGCTTGCAAATCCGATCAATTAACTCAACATTAAAAAAATCATTAAAATCATTATAATTAGTTAAGTTAAAAATGACTCTTGCAAGCGGTTCTTGTTTTTGCCACTGACACTGTTTTACTACTTGCTCTTTACGAATATCACACCACAAGCCAATCCGCTCTTTCAAGATTGAAAAATTGTTGCAGTCATACAATTTATAAAATCGTTTAAACTGACTCCCATTAATATTAGTTGTTTCTAAGAAATCCTCTAAACTCATATCCTTTAACCAAACACAATTCTCTATCACTTTCCGAGCAATATAGGTATTATTATCATTAATATCGACACAGTTAGCAACATCCAAAATACTATCTAATAAAGTTATATTTTTTATCATAGCGCTTTCACCTCTGGGTATTAGTATACTATATTTCATTAATTTTTTGGTGAAATTACTCGAATTTTAAATAAAAAATCCTCATTTGAAATAATCTTCCATTATTTGAACGTTCAAATAATGAGGTTCATTTCAGTTAGAGGATTTTTATTATTAATAATATTTTTTACTTAATACTACTGTTCCCGCTAACAATGATAATCCAGTCATCATAGCCATCAATTCAACTGTACTATCATCACCTGTTTTAACTGCTTTCTTTGCTTCCTCAGAAGCAGTTGTTTCAGTTTTAGAATTATTCGACTCTTCTTTTTCTACTGGAATATTTTCTGAAGCATTTGTCTGTTTAAATAACCAATTCATTGGTGAACCTTCTTCATTATGGTTAAGTACTTTTACCCACGACCAATGTAATAAACCTTCAGCAATTCCTTCGTCAGTCATTTCTTGATTTGACCAGATTGTTAAGTGATTATTTTTAGCACCTAGATTATTTAAAGCTTCATACATAGCTTTTGAACTATTAACATTGCATGTAGTATCATTTTGAGCATGTGTAAAATAAATTGGTAACTCTACTAAAGAAGCAGTATCAACTTGTTTGCTTACCATCATTTCTTTTGTTTCATCCCAAGTGTATACTTGTCCTTGGAAAGCAGTTTCAAAATTTTCAACAATTTGTTCATAAGAATCTTGATAATTATAATGTACCCACACAATCGGATCCATTGAACAACAAGCTATCGCACCCGCAAAAAGTTCTGGGTATTGCATAATAAAGCGCATCGTTGCGCCACCACCACTTGATGCTCCTGTAACATAAACACGATTTTGATCAACTGTTCCTTCTGCAATTAATTTTTTTATTAACGCTGCTTGTAAAGCGTTATTTTGATCGATCAAAGATTTCTTATCTTCATCAAAAGCTGTCCCGTAGCTATAGTTTGGATTAGAAACTTGAATTTGTAATACCGCTGTATTATATCCTGCCTCTACCCATGCAGTTAAACCTCTATTAGCAACAAGTGTATTTTCTAATTGCCCTGCATATTCTCCACCACCATGATTCCATACTACTAATGGAACATTTTTCATGTTAGTTCCATCACTATTTTTAGGCAAATATAAAGCATACTCACGAGTTAATCCCGCATATGTAAACGTTCCTCTGATTGCATCATCCAAAGTTTTTGTTTTCAATGTAGTCACATTATCTTTATTGAAACTTAACACACCATATTTGTTGCAGGTAACCTGCCAAGGATTTTTACTAAAATCAGGATTGTATCGTCCAGTATAATCAAAGGCTTTTACATTAAGAATAATTGTATTTCCTTTAATTTCTAAACTAATTCCATCATCTAAATAATCATCTGCTAAAGCATTTGTCGCAACGTCGTAGGGTACTGAGCTAACGTTATTAGTAATATCAAAATCTTCAGCCTTTAAATCATTTACTAAATTAATATCATTGACAGTGATTTCAAATGAACTCACTTCTCTTTGTCCATCCCCAACATATGTATTAGCAACAATTGAAGTAACTTTTAATTCCTCGATTGCACTAATATTTGTTGTAATAATGCCTAGGGTCATTACTAATGTCATCATCATTGCAAATAGTTTTTTTATTTTTCTCATTTTATTTCCTCCTATATCAATTATTATAGTTGTAAGCGAATACAATGATAATGACTAATCAGGGGAGTTTGTATCTTGATTTAGGACTAAAGTTACTATTTATTCACTAAGTATCATATTACGGTACTATATAAAAAGGATAGGTGCAATACCTACCCATGATATTTTCGCTTATGAGCGGCTGTAATCAAACCCTGAAATAGCGGTTGAGAACGATTTGGTCGACTTGTAAATTCTGGATGAAATTGGCAAGCCACAAAATATGGATGTTCCTTAATTTCCACTATTTCTACCAAATTACGTTCAGGATTAATGCCTGCAATCGTAAGTCCATGTTCAACTAAAGCGTCTTTATACTCATTATTAAATTCATAGCGATGACGATGACGTTCTTGAATCATATCGACCCCATATAATTCTCTAGCATGTGTACCGGCAGCCAGTTCACAATTATAATCACCTAAGCGTTGAGTTCCACCCATATCAGTTAATGATTGATCAGACATTAAATTAATAATAGGATTTTTTGTTAGTTCATCAAATTCTAATGAATTAGCATCTTTCAAGCCGCAAACATTACGGGCGTATTCAATCGTTGCCAGCTGCATCCCTAAACAAATTCCAAAAAATGGTAAGTTATTGATTCGTGCATATTCAATTGCATCTATCATTCCTTCAATTCCGCGGTTACCAAATCCTCCAGGAACTATGATTCCATCTGCTGTTTTTAACTTTTCAGCGACATTATCTTTTGTTATTTCCTCAGAATCAACAAATTCAATATTTACAACACTATTTTCATAATATCCCGCATGTCTTAAAGCTTCATTTACTGATAAATAAGCATCTGGTAATTGAGTATACTTTCCTACCAAAGCAATTGTTATTTCATGATCTAAACCTTTAACCCGTTCAATCAAACTCTCCCACTCACTCATATTTGGTTGTGGGGCCTCAATTCTTAGATGTTCAAGGACAAGATCATCCATATGCTGATCCAATAACATCATTGGTAATTCATATAATACTTCAACATCATAATTTGAAATTACGTTTTTTGTTGGAACATTGCAGAATAATGAAATTTTATCTTTAAGCTCTTGTTCAATATACTTCTCACTTCGACATACAATAAAATCTGGCTGAATCCCTAAACCTCTTAGCTCCTTAACACTATGCTGTGTTGGTTTAGTTTTAACCTCATGACTCGCTCCAATATAAGGTAATAGTGTCGTATGAATATAAAGAGTATTATCATAACCTAAATCTAAGCGTACCTGTCTAATTGCTTCTAAAAACGGTAAACTTTCAATATCTCCAGTCGTTCCTCCAATTTCAGTAATTACAATATCTGCATTAGAACTTGATGCTGCAGCATAAATTTTTGCTTTTATTTCATTTGTAATATGCGGTACCACTTGTACCGTAGCTCCTAGATAATCCCCTCGACGTTCTTTAGATATAACATTACTATAAATTCGTCCTGTAGTAATAGATGAATTACGATTTAATTCTTCATCAATGAACCTTTCATAATGCCCCAAATCTAAATCGGTTTCAGCACCATCTGCCGTTACAAAAACCTCACCATGCTGATATGGTGACATCGTTCCTGGATCAACATTGATATAAGGATCTAATTTTTGCATAAACACTTTTAACCCTCGCTGTTTTAAAATTCGACCTAACGATGCAGCAGTTAAACCTTTACCAAGGCCTGATACGACCCCACCTGTTACAAATATATACTTTGCCATTTTCTATTCTCCTTTTTGTTTTATATCAAAATAAAAATGTCTTCCTCTGGAAGACACACTGTTGCCCTTTTACATTCTAGCAAATTTTTATTATCTAGGCAAGAATTTTTTTGCACTAACAAATAAAAAAAAAGGAAGCATTGGGGAATACTTCCTTTAATGTATAGGTCGTTCTTGGGGAAGAAGGGGGTGACCTATACTTATATATTATCTTGTCTTGACGACATTTGTAATAATATCGGAGAAATGTGAACACTTTATGAACTTTTAAAAAAAATGTATAAAAAAAGGAACAATTTCTTGTTCCTTTTCTGCATAGGTGATTATATGGGAGAGGGGTCACCTATGCAAAGTATTATTGTCTTTCTTTGACATAACCATAATACTCCATTATTATGTCTCATTTATGGTCAATTGTCAATTGGTTATAAACATTTTTTGAAATAATAACACCATTTGCCCTTTGATATTCCTTCTCTAAATAGTTTTGATAAGTACCCGGAGAAATAATTCCATTTAAATCAATAATATCCATTCCTGCTTTTCCCATAATTGCTTCAGCTAACTTAACACAATTAGACCCTAAAACAAAATATGTTTTATAGCGTCCTCTTTTAAATTTAAAAAAGCTAGCTCCCGTTCGTAAATAAAGACGGCTGGCATAGTCATTACAATCATTCCTATCTTTATATGAACGCGGATACCAAGGGTAGGTATTTTCTTTTAACTTTTCAATTTCTCGTTTTACACTCGCTAACTGTTTAACTGTTAAACGAACCCCATAACTAAAAATCGTTTTATGATCAGTTTCGATGCAAAATGGAATATAACTTTCTCGTGGAGCAATAAACAAAACACCATCCCCAATGGTTTCAAATAATCTAATAGAATCGTAATCATAGTTTCCATAAGATATTACTTGATTATCGATACATATATCGCAATGTCCAATTGTCCCAAATCCATCTGGGCTAACATGAATAAAAATTTCTACATTTGCGTGATTCTGATCGTCTAAAAACTTCTCTGTTGGCTCAACTGCTAACCGTTCATTTATATAATCCATCATCACTTTTGGTACAAGGGCAGAAATAAAGATTGGTACGGGTATTCTGATCCGTCTCTTTAAACTGTCTTTATGCTGCTGGGGAATAGCGGTAAAGATTCCATCAATAATGTAATTTATTCCTAATAATAAGCCATAACCGCCAATGAAGATCATCATTGCATTAGCATCAGCATATCTCCCTAATAACAGTGCCAAGCCATAGATGATCAAAAACAGAGCCCCACACAAAACTGGAAATCGTTTACTCACTTTATCTTTTTTATAGTTTAAATAAGAAATAAATTTTATAATTCCATTTAATGTTATATAGATTGCAAAAATAGCAAATAATAATCTAATTGGAATCGCTGTATAAGACAAAATAAATATTCCTACTCCAATATTTCCAATTATATTAATTAAATCTCCTCTAAAGCAACGTCTTAAAAATACACTTAATTCATGAAGACCATTAATAATCAAAATCCATGCCAATACGTCAAATACACGCATTAAAAAATCTTCTCGCTGAATAATTGCCATTGATGAAATAACAATTAAAATCAATCCTAAAACACAATAATATATTGAATTATAAATATTACGTCGCATTAAATCACACCCCGATACTTTAATATATGCCCATTATAACACAAAGTGTCTAATAAAAAAGAGGCAACACTTGGTGTTGCCTCAAAGATAAACATTATTATTTATCGAATTTATTTTTATAATCCCAAATAGTTCTTAAGATTGCTTCCATATCATGTACCATAGGCATTCTTGGATTTGCTGGAGTACATTGATCTTCATAAGCATTCATAGCCATTCTGTGAATTGCTTCATCCCAATCTTTTTTATCGATTCCTTGAGATTCGATGTTAGATGCTAAATTAACTTTGTGACATAATTCTTCACAAGCGTCAGCAAACATTTGAACACCTTCTGCAGGAGTTTTAGGATTTAATCCGATTAATTGAGCTAATTCCATATATTTAACATCAGCTTTGAAGTTTTCAATTTTTGGCCAGATGTTTAATTTAGTTGGCATACTTCCGTTATATCTGATAACGTGTGGTAATAAGATACCATTAGTACGTCCATGAGGTACGTGGAATTCCCCACCAATTTTATGAGCTAATGAGTGGTTCATACCTAAGAATGCATTAGCGAAAGCCATACCTGCGATTGTTGCAGCATTGTGCATTTTTTCTCTAGATAAAGGAGTTCCTTCTTTAACTGATTCTTCTAAGTAATCAAATACTAATTTAACGGCTTGTTTAGCCCATCCATCAGTAAAGTCAGAAGCTAAGATAGATACGTAAGCTTCAACTGCATGAGTTAATACGTCGATACCTGTATCAGCAGCAATTGCAGCTGGTAAAGACATAACGAATTCAGGGTCAACGATAGCTACTGTTGGAGTTAAAGCATAGTCAGTTAATGGATATTTCTTGTTACAAGATTTATCTGTAATAACTGAGAATGGAGTAACTTCTGAACCTGTTCCTGAAGTTGTAGGAATACAGATTAAGTTAGCTTTTTTACCTAATTCAGGGAATTTGAATGCACGTTTTCTGATATCCATGAATTTTTGTTTGATATCATCGAAACATACTTCTGGATTTTCATATAATAACCACATTACTTTAGCAGCATCCATTGAAGAACCCCCACCTAATGCGATAATTGTATCAGGTTGGAATTTGTTCATTAATTCAAGACCAGCTTGAACTGTATCGAAACTTGGATCTGGTTCTACGTCAAAGAATAATTCTAAATCAACTTGATTTCTTCTTCTTCTAATAACATCTTCGATTTTTTCTACATAACCAAGATTGTACATACCTCTATCTGTAACGATCATGGCTTTTTCCATTTTTTTCATGTCTCTTAAATATTTAATCGAATTTCTTTCGAAATAAATTTTTGGAGGAAGTTTAACCCATTGCATATTGTTATTACGTCTCCCGATTCTCTTAATATTGATTAAGTTAACAGCACTTACGTTGTTTGATACAGAGTTATGTCCGTAAGAACCACAACCTAATGTTAATGATGGAATAAATGCATTATAAACAGAACCAATACCACCGAATGTAGATGGAGCGTTTTCGATAATACGGATTGCTTTACATGCATGTCCGAATTTCTTAGAAATTTCATGATCTTCTGTATGAATTGCAGCAGAGTGACCCAAACCATTGAATTCAACCATTTGAGTTGCTTTTAAGATACCATCATCAGTATTTTTAGCTTTTAATACAGCTAATACTGGAGATAATTTTTCTCTTGTTAATGGTTCATTTGGACCAACTTCTTTACATTCTGCACAGATAATTTGAGTATCTTCTGGTACTTTGAATCCAGCTTGTTCAGCGATCCAAGTAGCAGGTTTACCAACTACGTTTGGATTTAACTTAGCAGCGTTTACGTTATCACTGTATGCTACAGCACCAAACATAAATGTTTCTAATTTTGCTTTTTCTTCTTTATTTACAAAGTAAACTTTGAATCTTTTGATTTCTTTCATGAATGCATCATAGATTTCAGTATCAACGATAGCAGCTTGTTCAGAAGCACAGATCATACCGTTATCGAAAGATTTTGATAATACGATGTCATTTACAGCTCTAGGTAATACACAAGTTTTTCCTACATAAGCAGGAACGTTACCAGCTCCTACACCTAATGCAGGTTTACCACAAGAGTAAGCAGCAGCTACCATTGCATTACCACCAGTTGCTAAGATTGTAGCAACACCTGGGTGTTTCATTAATGCAGTAGTTGCATACATTGATTTAAGATCTAACCATTGGATACAATCTTCTGGAGCCCCAGCAGCGATTGCAGCATCTCTAATTACTACAGCAGCCATTACTGAACATGCATGAGCACTTGGATGGAATGAGAAGATAATTGGGTTTCTTGTTTTTAAACAAATTAATGATTTGAAAATTACTGTAGAAGTTGGGTTAGTTGTTGGAACGATACCACAAACAACACCTACTGGTTCAGCAATTTCAGTGATTCCTAAAAGTGGATCTTCATTGATGATACCAACAGTTTTTAAGTGACGTAAGTTATTTGTTACATATTCACAAGCAAATAAGTTTTTAACTGCTTTATCTTCAAATACACCACGTCCAGTTTCATTAACTGCAGCTTCAGCTAATGTACCATGAGCATCAAGTCCAGCAACTGAACATTTAGCTACGATGTAATCTACTTGTTCTTGAGTGAATTCTTCAAATTTTGATAAAGCTACTTGAGCTTTTGCAACTAGTTGATCAAC
>ERZ1036438.612-NODE-612-length-11974-cov-5.251531_pt1 | contig 11974 bp, 9 predicted proteins | sample MGYA00514224_ERZ1036438 | MGnify/ENA primary metagenome ERZ1036438 (study PRJEB33795, sample SAMN09464924) | human gut metagenome | host: Homo sapiens | place: USA: Stanford, California | collected 2016-07 | study: EMG produced TPA metagenomics assembly of the...
AAGCCGCCACACCAAAGGTGAGCATCATGACGAGCATGAGCAGGCAGCGTTGCCACACTTGAGGTCTATACGACCTCGAAGAAGTAAAATTTTTCATTGCATTTTCTTTAAATCTTTTTTTCTGTTTCAAAACATACATACAGCATGGCAGCCATCAATCGAACCACCCGGCATTCATGTCGAAGTCTTCATCGAACGCTCCGTCCTTTGCATCAATGGGTTTCATACCCCCACTGTCTTCGCCATCGGGACTTACTGCTGCATTAGGACCAACCACTTGCATGGGAAGCAATAAGATGCTTGGTGTTACATAACTTTTCCTCATAAAATCTATATTTAGTTTAACATTTTAAAATGAAGTACGACTTGATAATGTGGGTAAGTCGTTCTATGAATCAGTGCAAAATTATGAAGTTTTGTTAAAATCACCCCCCCCCCGGATCGTTAATTATATACAAATATTGCTTAATTCTATTAATTCAACAAGATATTAACATAAAAGTTGCACATCTTATTGAAATTGTAGCAACTTTGTTATATGGAATCTAATGAAACACAAAAACATCGCTTTATGCAACTACATCCAAAAAATCAAATGATACTTGAAATCTGCAAGCAATATTCAAGGAAATACAAAAGGGATAAAAATATGTAAGAACAGCCCTGAAGGATGCAAAGGAAGTTTAAATGGTAGAGTGAAAATATAATTTATGTTATAAAAACACCCTGTATAGACCAGAAAACTTGCACGGATGGAATATTTTACTACCTTTGCATTGTGTTTTTCATGGTATTAGATTATTAAGGTTAATGAAGATTGGTTGTCGTGAGACAATCAATTTTTTTTTGCTATGTCACGTTGTCGAGCTACACGGACAACAGCACGCCTTCGGGAGTCCATCCTGTAGTTACAAAATGGTTTTTTTTGAGAGGAAAGACAATCATCACTTGTCCGTTTATTTCAAAATTTTCAAGTTTCAAAATAGAAAAAATACGAGGGTTGAGTAGGTGTTTTTATGCACCTCAAAACATTGAAAAACCGTTTTTCACAGCAACGGAACTCGGTGTTTCTCCTAATTTGCATCCTATTGACTTATTAGAAATAACATATTGGCCTCCAACCAATATGACTTTGTTGCATAATGGCATACATATTGGAGGTCAACAAACATGCTATTGGCACAAGAATGGATTCACCTTTTAATCGAAAAAGCGCCTCATCGCAGTAACTCATTGTACCACAACAGAATATGGAACCAGCCTATAATTTGCATATTTGCGAACTACCTTCCTGTTGGTTGCAAATACGCGAGTTTTGAAACCGCATGTAAAAATATTTCATCGAAGAGCCAAATGGATTGTAGGCATGATGTAATTCATCACCAACATACAATTCGGAGCGTGATGAATCACGCCCCTACGGTTCAAAATCCTTTCAAACGACCTGTTGTCTGTTAGCTCAATATTTCAGAATTTTCTTTCCATTCGATATGTATATCCCCTTTGGCAGGGCATCGAGTTTTGTTCCCACAAACTGCCCATTGAGATTGTAAATTTTGGAAGGCTGATGAGTGTCGAGCTTGGTCTTAAGCTGTTTGATACCGGTTTCCTGCTTGTTCGTTGGTCCTATCACCTTTACGTCATCCAAGAAAAAGCGGTTGTAAGGTACAAACTGAATGGTCGTCGCTCCGGTTCCCGTGAAAGGAACCTTGATGGTAGTCCACTTCCCCCTTTCTAATGTAAAGACGCCCAACAGCGAGTCGTTGATGTACACATCCAACGTGTTTTCATCTTTTCCAAAAGGTGCGGCTACGAAGATGAGTGTGTCATTACCGTGCGCATCAAATTCGGGTGAAAACACGGTACCATTCTTTGATGAAGTGCCAAACTTTGCGCATCGGTCGCCACCGTATGCGGCACCAGATAGCACGTTCCAGCCTTTCACATCCGTCATGAAATCATTCATGCTTCGGGCCACTTGCCCACTAAACTTGCCGTCATTTCCACCCGTTCCTTTACACTGGTCAAATGTTTCGTGGAATAATATGCCATCAGACGGCGTCTGATTCGGTTTTGTTGAGGCAGCAACCACCTTGAAGAGAAAAGATATGGTTCCGTCCTCATTTCTTGTTATCTCATTCACGTCCTTATGCATGAAATAGGTTCCCTCTCTATTCGCGTTGTACAAGCGGGCCGCAGGCTTAGAGTTCGCTGTCAGACTATCATTATTCTCATACGGATAGGCATCACCTGCAATCTCTGACGCACTATAATTTCCCCATAAATCGAGGTAAACATCGGAATTGTCGGCGTGAAAAATGGTACATCGTTGATGATCTTTCTGGCCGTTAACAGTATTGTCGGCCCAGGTCTTGGCATCAAAATCAACATGCAGAATCAGCAATCCTTCTCCGCCAAGTCCTGCATCCCAACCTGTTTTTCGCCTGTTTTCCAACAGATAATATTCGCTTCTATTATTATCGTTGTAAATGACATACGCCTCACCTTGTTCACTGAGCGGCTTCATGTTTGTAACCGAGAGGTCGCTGGTCAGCTCTACCAGATCTAACCATCCTAAATAATTACGTTCAAAACTGGTATAACCAGCTGGAACAAAGCCATCACCGTTGTAACTTCCTTGATCCATCACATCCCATGAAAACATGCCATAAGCCTCGCCATTAAGCGTGTCATACATGTCAGGCAGTCCCAACACGTGCGAAAACTCATGACAGATGGTTCCGATACCTTCGATTTGTGTTCGTGAAGACAATTCAGGACCGCAGGCATAAGAATCAATGGTCACCTGATCCAAGTTAAAATCAAAGTTGGATTCAGACAACTCCGCCTGGTGTGGCCACACGCGTCTGGAATCTTGTCCTTCTGTTGAATTTTCCCCTTGGCCAGCATACAGCACGTACAGCGCATCCACTTTCCCATCATGGTCCCAATCGTAATCTCTAAAATCCACCTCGGCATCTGCGCCCACACAAGCCTCTTGTATCATTTCGTGTGGTCGGATATCGTAACCTTCACGATCGTTGGCGCCATAGTAAGCATAGCTTTTCTTCATGCGTATGGGGCCTACAACATCAAAGGTTAAGTCAAATTTCCCCCTGCTCTGGTCGAGGAAATAATCTCTTACACTTCCTCTAAATCCCAATTGGTGTACAAAGCCCAACTTATTCGTAATCTGTTGATAAAGCTCTTTTGTATGTTTCTCGTTGAATTTGGCGTCCTCAAAATCGACCAAAATCATCAAACCTTTTTTCTTTCCTTCGTAGCCAGCGTGCTTTTCGCCCAAGGAAACACGCGTCTTTGCGTATCTACGAGCTGCTAATCTGCGTCTTTTTGCAGCAGCTTTTCTTGCTAAGGTCGTGAAATCGGCAGGTCGATAAGCTTGAAGTTGTTCGTCAAAAACGTATTTCTGACCATCTTCTGCCTCCATGTAATGCAGGTGTTCATCGCCTTTGAACATCGCTCTTACCTCCACTCCACTCGCAAGACGAATGACTTTCCACCCGCTCTTTTTGACTGGTATGGCAACAACCCACTGCGTAATCAATATTAATAATAAAACGGAGAATGATCTTTTCATGCCATATTTTCTATTTCATGACAAAAATAATGAAAAGATTTTTAAAATCATCGCAGGCATCCCATATTTGACATCTTGCCCACGAACAAATATCCTGATAAACAAAAGAACTTATAAGGATAATCAAATAAAGTTGAAAGACGGCAAATCCGAGATGCTTGCGCTTTGAGTTATCGCCATAAAAAAAAGAGAGATATCTTTTTGTTGATACACTCTCTTTTTATCATGTACAATGACCATGAAGGAAACTGTGCAAAAGAAACGTTCTTATTTCTTTGCGTCAGCCTTTTTCTTTGTGTCGATTGGCTTATAAGCCTTGTTCAAACCAGCAACCACATCCTTGGTGATATCATAGCTCTTGTCGGCATACAGCAGATTATCTCCTGCCTTGGAAAGGATAAGGCTATACTTCTTATCCTTGTTATAGCTTGCCAAGAAGTGCTGAATAGAATCGCGGAGAGCCTTGTTATACTTATCGGTTTCTGTTTGGAACTCATTGCTCAGACGCTGATTGAGCGCCTGAAGATCGGCACTTTGCTTCTGCAATCCAGCCTGAATGGATTCTGCCTGGTCACGAGTATATGCATTTTGTTGAAGCTTCTGCTGGAAGTTTGCAGCTGCTTGCTCCAATTGTTTCTGCTTTCCAGCCAACGTATTCTGGATGTTTTGACCCTTCTTCTGCAAAATCAAACTATAATCTTTGCAGAACTTATACTGGGTCATGATGCTGTCTACCTCAACATAGGCAATTTTCATGTCTGCAGGAACAGCAGCCGTTGTACCTTCTGACTTCTTATCAACCTGAGGTTTTGAATTGTCACATGCCGTGAAAGCCAGTGTTGCGAGAGCTGCAACCGCTACCGAACGGATAATCTTTTTCTTCATTTTGTATACTGATATTTAATTGTTTACATATTATTTTGTCTCATGACCATGACAGCATGCTGCCCATGACATCCACTTCAAAACGCCTTATTCTGATTTCTTGCCTCTTTGTCTTGATCTACCACACAATGAATGCCACGCTCTTTCATAGCGTCACTGTCATGTATGTGCATGGAATCAAACTTTCCATTCTTCTGAAAAATCAATTTCACAGCCATCAATGCAATACATATTGCAATTATTAACATGCTAAGAAGTAATGTTTTCAACATTTCTTATTATATTTGCAGTGTCACTTTGTCATTTCAATTTGGCAAAGGTAGTGCAAATAGAGCAATATACAAAATAAAATAAGAAAAAAATAGTATGGAAAAGAAAGACTTACAACCAGCTAGCGTCTTCAAGCAGTTCGCCAAAATCAACGAGATACCACGCCCTTCAAAGCGTGAGGAAAAGATGATAGAATACCTCAAAGAGTTTGGCAAGAGTCACAATTTGGAAACGTCAGTAGATGAAACAGGCAACGTGATTATCCGCAAACCAGCCACCAAAGGCTACGAGGATCGTGCTACGGTGATACTCCAGAGCCACATGGACATGGTGTGTGACAAACTTGTGGACGTTGAGTTTGATTTCGATAAGGATGCCATCCAGACCTACATTGATGGCGAATGGCTCACCGCCAAGGGCACAACGCTCGGTGCAGACGATGGTATCGGCGTAGCTATGGAGTTGGCTGTGCTCGAAAGTAACGACATCGAACACGGTCCGATAGAATGTGTTTTCACCGTTGACGAAGAGACACAGCTAACGGGAGCGTTGGGGATGAAAGCCGGATTCATGACGGGTGATTATCTCATCAACTTAGATTCTGAAGACGAAGGCAAAATATATGTAAGCTGTGCGGGTGGCCGTAGTACCATTGCCACCTTCGATTACAAGGCAGAAGAGGCTCCAAAGGACCACTTCTTCATGCAAATCTCACTGAAAGGTTTGGTGGGAGGCCACTCTGGGGATGACATCAATAAGAAGCGTGCCAATGCCATCAAGGTTTTAACGAGATTTCTTTTCAACGAACAAGAGAAGTTTGATTTGCGCTTAGCAAGCTTTAATAGCGGCAAATTGCACAACGCCATCCCGCGTGATGGAAAGGTTGTGTTCGCCGTTCCCAATGATGCGAAAGAGCAAGTGCGTGCCGATTGGAATGTTTTCCATCATGACGTGATGCAAGAATTTCATGTTACAGATACCGACATGGTGTTCAACATGGAAAGTACCGAGCCTCAACAGGTGCTGCCAAAGGACGTAAGCAGCAAACTGATACTGGCTCTGCAAGCCGTTGACAATGGCATCTTTGCCATGTGCCAAGATGAGTTGTTGGCCAATATGGTTGAAACATCAAGCAACGTGGCAGCGGTGAAGACCATGGATGGCAAGGTTGAAATCCTGTCGTCGCAACGCAGCAACGTGATGAGCAATTTAGACAACATGTGTAACACCGTGAAGGCTGCTTACCAATTGGCAGGCGCAAAGGTGGAACAAACCGATGGCTATCCGGCTTGGAACATGAACCCAGACAGCAAATTAGTTAAACTGACGGTCGAGACTTACAAGAAATTGTTCAACAAGGAGCCAGAAGTATTGGGTATTCATGCAGGTCTTGAGTGCGGTTTGTTCTCTGAACGTTATCCCCATATCGACATGGTTAGCTTCGGACCCACACTCCGTTTCGTTCATACACCAGAAGAACGTTTGCACATCCCTACCGTACAAATGGTTTGGGATCACCTTCTCGAGATATTGAAGAACATCCCTGTACGCAAATAGTGCGAGCAAATAGCGAAAATGGATTCATGGTTTCAACCGATACCGTGAATCCATTTTTCATACTCTTTTCGCAAGTCTTTACCAAGAAGTTAAAGACATTAAACTCGGCTTACACCCCTCTCTACCCTCATTCTTCGAAGAATTGCAGTATTGGCGTCATGAAGGGAGTGATGTCGCGCGGGTGAGAACGATTGTAATAGTCAATCCTTGTGGTCGACCAAGCCACATAAAGTCGTTTCTTGGCCCGCGTCATGGCTACATAAAATTTACGCTTGTCTTCTGCCAACAGCCATTCGTTGTTTTGATTGTAGAAGTTGGGATAGCGTCCGTCAACGGCATCAAAGATGATGACATTGTCAAATTCCAGTCCTTTGGCCTTGTGAACGGTTGTCACGAAGATACGCTCTTGCAGCGTTTGACTGTTGCACAAGTCGGCCTCTTTCAACGTGTTTATTTCCGTGACGTAGGCCCACAGCTGCTCCACCAATGATGGAGCCGCCGCTTGGTCAATGATATCATCCGTGAGAAACTGCGTGATATAATGCAATTTATCTTGCGGTTCCAACAGTTTTTCACTACAAAGAAACGCATAGAAGCGTTGCATTTCCTGCACCAATACAGGCTCATCGCCAGGTTTTTCTCGCTGATACAGCCGCTGTTTGGCCGCATTGTATATGTCTGAATAGTTTTTTCGCAACACCTCTGCCCGCTTCTTGAACCGCGGATGGCGTATCCATTCCAACTGAGAAGGCACCATGAGCTTGGCTTTTCCATAGCAATGGCGCACCACATTGCACGTTGCGTCAACGTCGGCATCGGCCAAATGGGCATTTTCTCCTTCCAAATGCAACACCGAGAGCAAGTGCTTGAGCTTGTACTCACGCAGGTTTGGCTCCAACAACCGAACGAGTTTGAGCGAATCCAGATAGCGTGGACACTGCTCTTTCAACGATATGGTGGGCAGATAGCGTTGCAGATTGAAATCCAGAATGTGATAATCGTAGTCGGCATTATGTCCCAAAAGCATGCCGTCGCCCACATAATCCATGAACATCCGCAACCCCTCGGCATGACAATGCAGCACATGTCGCTGCATTTCAGCAATCAATGGGTTTTCAATCTCTCCCAGTTGTTGCGGAATGTCACGGTCGGTTTCCATAAAAACGACAAACGACGAGCCAGGAACCACTTTCCCTTGCCGCATCCTGACAGCTGCGATCTGCACGATGTCGTCCTCAAAAACATTCAGTCCGGTGGTTTCTGTGTCGAACACCACAATATCCTGCTGCTCGTAACACTTTACAAATTCCTGCACATAACTACTCTCTTGATACGTCAGAAGGTCGGTTGGCAGCATCGCCCTGTCCAACAATCCCCTCACAAAGCCACGCGCTGCCGCATTGCTCTCAAAGACATGCAGCCCCATGAACAAGCGTGACCAACCGATGAAGTTGTGTTCGTTGGCCAAAACATTCAGGTGTGCCAGCAGCAACTTCACGCCCTGTGAGGCGAACAAATCATCTCCCGACACCTTAAAATGCGATAATGACAAGTCGTTCAACGCCCTACTCATCATTTCAGCATCGGCATTGGCACTCACGATGACCGCCGTTGTCTCCGTTGCATCCGCAGCTTGCAACCGAGACACCACATCGGCAACGTCACGATATTCTGAGTCAATGGTCACGCTATCCATCACTTGCAACTCATCTCCTTTGCGTTGAGGAAGATAGTTGGTCGTAGGCAGCACGTTCTTGTCTATTCCCAGCTGCTGTTCGGCATACACATTGAACACGTCAAGCAGGTATTGGGGAGAACGATGGTTGACAAACAGCCGGTGAAGATGTCCCTCACAACGCTCCCTCAAGGCGTCCAGCGTGCTCATCTTGGCACCCATGAACGAAAAGATGGCTTGCTGCTCGTCACCCAGATACATCACGGTGTGGAAGTCGCCACTTGTAAATCCGTCGACAAGTGCCAGCTGCAACGGGTTGAGGTCTTGCACCTCATCAACCTGTATCCAGTCATACCGCCTCAGCTCATGCTTGTCGTCAGCCCGCAACGCATCGTAGGTAAGCATCAACAAGTCCTCAAAATCCAACAACTTGTTCTCTTTTTTGTATGCCATGTAATGCCGCGCCTGCTCCATCTTTTTCAGTAAGGCGCCAATATCACGCTGACTTCCCAGGTCGTATGACTCGGTTTGGATGAGGTCCTCGTACACATCCGAATGCCTGAACACATCCAACATTGTGGCAGGCGTCATCTCCATTTGTTGCACTTGACACAGGGTGCGCAACGCCGTCACGTCCCTTGCCGTCACACATTCAGGGTGTAGACGCAGTTTTTTGGGATGTTCATGCACCAGTTGATGGATGAATCCCGCAAAATGAAACACCTCTAAATATTCACTTTTCGCTCGATAATTCGCCTGCACCGCATATTCGTCCTCATCCCGATAGCGAGCCAGGATGCTGAAAGCATCTTCATCGTCAATAACCGAACTCTCGGCAGGCACCAAACTGTTGTCGAACAAGAATTTGGAACAAAACCGATGCACGTTTCCTACATACACCTCGTTAACGCCTTCATCCGCAATATGCGCCTCAATACGTTCTTTCATGCCACGGGCAGCGCGGTTTGTAAACGTCAAACACAGCATCTTATCGAATGGCATTCCTTGTTCGTGCGCCCTACGAATGCGCTCGGTAAGAATTTGGGTCTTGCCACATCCCGGCGGAGCCAGCACCAGATGGTACCCACCCTCAGCCTGTATCACAGCCTGTTGAAACCGGTCGGGCGTAAAAGTTGTCTGAATCTTATTCGTGTTCATGGTCTGCATCGTTCTCGTTTAATCCTACAAATATATCATTTTTATTTGAGCTACCCGGCATTCTCCAAAAAAATACTATATTTGCAGTTGATTTGTAGACGATGAACAACCATCTACTCGCAACGCAAACCCAATTAAACATGATGAAAAATAAGAACAAAATACAGGCACACAGTGCCGTGATACTGGCCAACGTAATCTTTGGTTTAGGTGTACCCGTTACCAAACTCTTGCTCGACGAATGGGTGTCGCCCATGGGATACATGTTTACCCGATGCCTGGGTGCTGCGGTGATATTCTGGTTGATTAGTCTGTTCATGCCCAAAGAGCATGTTGAACGCAAAGACTTACTCATCATTATGCTGGGTGGTTTGCTTGGATTCGTGGTTTCACAAACGCTCACCGCCTGGGCTTTGGTATACACCACGCCCGTTTACTTTTCACTGATTGCCACACTGACACCCGTTGCCACCATGCTGATGGCAGCCGTTTTTCTGAAAGAAACGCTCAATGGAAAGAAGACGATAGGCGTACTCATCGGTATTGCCGGCGCGCTCTTGATGGTCTTCATGGGCTGGCAGGGCGGCTCGGGAACCAACGACGTGCTGGGCATCTTCCTCACCATACTGAGTCTGCTCACCTGGGTCATCTATCTGTTGATTACCCGAAACGTTTCTCAAAAGTACTCGGCAGTGACCCAGATGAAGTGGATTTTCCTCATTTCTACCCTCGCCGTGCTGCCTTTCGCAACCCCCGAATGGGGTCAGCAGAAACTTTTCTCTACCGCATGGGCCTGGACAGGCGTAGCCGAAATGGCCTTCATCGTGCTGTTTGCCACCGTGATGGGCTACTTTGCCATACCGTTCGCCATGCGTTACCTGCCCGCTACCACCGTGAGTATTTACACCAATCTGCAACCAGTAGTCGCTTCGTTGGTAGCCATCTACATCGGACAGGACGTGCTGACCTGGGACAAACCGGTAGCCGGCATTCTCGTTTTGCTGAGCGCCTATATCATCACCAGAAAAAACGTGGAATAATAAAACACGGAAACACACAAAAATCGTTCACATCACACCCATGCTCATCGTTCACAACCGACTGATACCCTTCAAAAATTATGACGCCATCAACATTCTGGGAATGTTGTTTTGCCGCAAGGGAACGACCATCACGGCCGACCTTATTCAGCATGAGCGCATCCATACCCGACAGATGATTGAACTGGGATTTGTATTCTTCTATCTCTTCTACGTCATCGAGTGGCTCGTTCGACTGCCAATGAGGGGGCGAGCTTACCTGAACATTTCATTTGAGCGCGAGGCGTACAGGCACATGGACGACCCCAACTATTTGCTCAACCGACGGCCATACGCTTGGACGCGCTATCTGAAAAACCCGAGTAAACCCCGCACGAAACCCACCAGAAAATCGAATTAAAAACGAAGGCCCTGGCCCCCATGGATGACACCCCACAAAGGCCGCCAACCAAGGGCGTTGACTTTGGGCACCAATGTCTATGAGTTTAGACCCCAAAGTCATAGACATTAACCTTCAAAGTCAATGCTTTTAGTTTCACAAGGGAAAAAAGAAGAGAAACGAGGACATGCTTTACTTCAACAGAAGTAAATAACAGGCTGTTTATCAGCTTGTTTATAAGACGTACGGTATCAGCAAATCATCACCGGCCAGCGACACTTTCAAGCGATACTTATCGGTGTACTCCACATGCATGAGTTGTTTGGGGGCGGTTGACTGCGGCTCCGTCAACGCTAAGGCCACATGCCCCATGGTACGGCGGAGATTGAGTTCGACACAAGGATGGATGCACAACTCCTCGCGATTCTCCATCCGAACCACCATCATGTCGATGCCAAACGGCCCCACATATTTGCCTTTGAAGAGCGAACCCACCAGCGAGATAACATGCGCCTGAATGAAATCGAGCAATTCGAGGGGTACATACCGCGCCATCATGTCGCGCTTCACCGCCTCCGAAGCGATGATGTTGCCCGTATAGGCACCATGAACCGTCGAGAACAGTGATAGACCAAGGTATGCCACACGGCCGTTGTCCATGGCCATGAATTCCATTCCAAAATCACAGACCTTATTATATTGCGGTTCTATCATGATGCCACCCTGCTTTTTGATGAGGTTTCGGCACCAACCTTCAACATGGTCACTGAAATCATGGTCTACATATCTCACCCCCCTGCCGCTACTGCTCCAGGGTGCCTTCAACACAAATCGATCACCGTCTGCCATGAGCAGGTCGGCCAACTGAGCGGCATCGTCCGAGAAAAAAGTGCTGGTTCCTACAAAACGTTCGTGTGATGCTGCAAGAACAGGTAGCAAATGGGTTGCAGCAAACGTGCGACTGCTCAGTTTACGCATAACATCCAATTGCTTGGCCGTGGGCACTGTTTGCCTGAACGTCGCGTTGGACGACACCAAATAGTGACACAAGGCCCTGTTCCACCCCCAAGGTTCGACCTTCACCGTGGAGAAATCGATGGGAAAGCGGCACAAATCGGCATGCGAAATAAACAACACATCATGCACCAAACCGCCAAGACGGCGTGCCGATTCGAGTGCAGCCGACACGTCATCCACCAGCACCATGTCACCATCGTCAGCCCACAGAGCCGGCAGATAGCCTAAGTCGGCACGCAATTCGCGTGCGGCATGCGGAGCTGTGAAAGCATCCATGTTGGACGCCAATGCTACATCGTGATCTGGATTGAAGATATGTAATTTCATCGTCGGAAAGCCTCATTCTTTTAACTGGGTACAAAAATAATAAAAAAAGATGATATTTTGCAATATAG
>ERZ1036438.621-NODE-621-length-11825-cov-6.449023_pt1 | contig 11825 bp, 10 predicted proteins | sample MGYA00514224_ERZ1036438 | MGnify/ENA primary metagenome ERZ1036438 (study PRJEB33795, sample SAMN09464924) | human gut metagenome | host: Homo sapiens | place: USA: Stanford, California | collected 2016-07 | study: EMG produced TPA metagenomics assembly of the...
CTCGAATCCAAGGTAGGCAACATTTCCTGGTCCGGCGATGCATACATGAAATGGGTTCAGAGCTATAATTTAAAAGGTTTACAGCTTGCACCGGGAACACGTGCTAAGGTAAAAACTACTGATAGTTATGAAGGTCGTCTCAGAATTAATGCGCATGCACAGGTTAACGACAGCACTTATGTAGAAGGATTGCTTCGTGGCGATATGAATTTCAAGGACAAGGATGACAGCGATGTTACCATGCAGAGACTTTATGTACACCATGACTTTGGTGACAACGTAAGTGTAAATATTGGTAAGTATGCACAGTTCTTCGGACAGACCGGTATGTTCTTTGATGATGAAATTAAGGGTGCAGAAGCCATTATTCATTTCAATGACGTAGCTGATTTGACAGTAGGTTATGGTCGTGTTAACGGTTATACAGACGAGTTTTTAGGGGATATTGACCCAAATGTAGGAGAATTCTGGAAAGCTGCAGGAGATGTAGATTTCACTTATGCTCGTTTAGCAGGGAATGCATTTATGAACCGTGTTGCTTATGATGTGGAATATATCAAAGGACATGGCGAAGCTAAAGATGCTTTAAATATTTGGGGGGCAGGCTTAACTGTCGGTGTAACCGATAAGATTGATGTATTCGGAGATTACTACAAGAATACTAAGGATGTTATGCAATTTGGAAAGAAACCGGTAGCATGGACGGCAGGTATCGGTTTCGGTCAGCAGGATATGGCTAGACCGGGTTCTTTCCGTGTATCCGCTGCTTATGTAGATGCTAAATTTGGTGCGGTAACACCATCCTACACCTATGATGTATCTCCAATTTATGGCGTTGTTGCCGGTGTACCTCAGGTTAAGTATTGGAGTGCGACTGCCGATGTAACCGTAGCTAAGAACGTATCTTTACATGGCGAATATGCATTCAATGTGAAGGCTTTTGATGTAAATGGAAATCGTTTTGATGCTGATATAGATGATTTGGCAACAGTATCTTTAAACTATGTATTCTAATAGATAGTTTAGTAAAAAAGGAATCTCATACAGGAGATTTCTTTTTTATTTATATAAAATAATCATAAAAGATGAATTAATTATAAAAAGGTTATCAATAATTGACAAAACAAAAAAGCCTATATACACTATAAGTGGTGATAAATGTATTCCCTATATGTTATCACTTAGGAATATAGAAAATATAGTAGAGGAAACTAGGATACTCAGTTATGTTTTCTATAATTCTTATTTTAAAATAGGGAGTTATAGAAAAGGAGACAAGAACATGAAAAAGATTCTTGCAATCGCTGCTGTAGCAGCTTTGACCGCAGGCGTATCCGCATACGCAGCAAATCCATTCTCTGATGTATCCACAAGCGATTGGGCATATCAGGCAGTAAGTGAATTGTCCGACCAGGGAATCGTAGAAGGTTATCCGGACGGAACATTCAAGGGAGAAAGAAACATTACCCGTTATGAATTGGCACAGATCATTGCTAGACTTATGGCAAATGAAGATCAGTACAATGCAGAACAGAGAGCTATGATTGATCAGCTCGCAAGTGAATATGCTGATGAACTTAACAACCTCGGTGTACGTGTAGGCAACCTCGAATCCAAGGTAGGCAACATTTCCTGGTCCGGTAGTGCATCAATGAATTGGAAACAGAAGTATGGGCCAAATAATAGTGTTATTGATATGTGGAAGGGCAAGATGAAGATTAAAGCTCATGCACAGGTTAATGACAATACCTATGTGGAAGGTGTACTTCGTGGAAATATGAATTTCCATGATGACAAGAACAGTGATGTTTATATGCAGAAACTTTATGTACACCATGATATTGGTAACAACCTTGGTGTAAATCTTGGTAAGTATTCTCAGTTCTTCGGACAGACCGGTATGTTCTTTGATGATGAAATCAAAGGTGTTGAAGCGACCTATGTATTCAATCAACTTCCAATCCATTTGACTGTAGGTTATGGACGTGTAAATGAATGGAAAGCCGTTGTAGGAGAAAAAGATGTAACTTATGCACAGTTAGCCGGCAGCGGATTTATGGGTCATGTTGACTATGATATTGAATATATCAAAGGACACAGTACTGCTCATCCTATCAATATCTGGGGTGCAGGTATGACTATCGGTGTAACTGATAAGATTGATGTATTTGGTGATTACTATAAGAATACTAAGGATGTTATGCAATTTGGAAAGAAACCGGTAGCATGGACGGCAGGTATCGGTTTTGGACATCAGGATAACATGCATGTAGGGTCTTTCCGTATTGGTGCTTCTTATGTCAATGCTGAACTTGGTGCAGTACTTGGTGGGTATACTTATGATGTATCCCCATTGTCTTACCTTACTAAGGATATAGCCAGTGTAAATAAAGTTAAGTATTGGACAGTAGAAACGGATGTAACTATTGCTAAGAATGTAAGACTTCATGGTGAATATGCATTTAATGTAAAACTCGATCAAGATGGACAGAACGACAAGAATCTCGGAGCTGTATCTTTGAATTATGTATTCTAAATGAATTAAAAAAGAATCTCACTATAGTGAGATTCTTTTTTAATTTTATGATTGTGAAAATTTTAAATTACTTATTTTTGTCAACAATAAGTAATTTAAAATTTTCACAATCACTGCTGTAACAGCTTTAACTGTGGGTATATCTGTATATGCCGCTAATCCATTTTCCGATGTATCACCTGATGATTGGGCATACAAGGCGGTAAGTGAATTATCCGTTCAAAATATTGTTAAAGAATATCCGGATGGAACGTTTAAAGGTGAAAAAAATATTACTCGTTATGAAATGGCACAGATTATTGCCGGAATGTTGGCACATGAAGACCAATATAATACTGAGCAAAAAGCTGTTCTTGACAAATTAGCAAATGAATATGCTGATGAACTGGGAACTCTCGGTGTACGTGTAGCAAATCTTGAATCTAAAGTTGGTAATATTTATTGGTCTGGTGATGCACAGTTTAAGTGGGTACAGAGATATGGTGAAACTATAGATATTGTAGAAGGATCTATTGTTGAAAATGATTATCTTGGGTGCATGAGAATTAATGCTCATGCACAAGTTAATGATCGCACTTATGTAGAAGGTCTACTTCGATCCAATATAAACTTCACATATGATTTTAATCCGGATGATAAAAGTAGAGTTTATATGCAGAAATTGTATGTACACCATGATTTTAATGATAAGTTGAGTGTGAATATTGGTAAATATGGGCAAACTTTTGGACAAACAGGTTTACTTTTCGATGGAGAAGTTAAGGGGATTGAAGCGATTGCACACTTTAATGATGCAGCTAATTTGACAGTGGGGTTCGGTTGTGCAGATTTCCGTACAAATGATGATGTTGTATATGCTCGTTTAGATGGGCAGAATTCCAATGGCCGATTCAAATATGATTTAGAATATATTAATAATTATCCTGAATCTTATAGAGAATTCCAGGTTTGGGGTATCGGATTAACTATTGGGTTGACAGATAAGATTGATTTATTTGGTGACTACTACAAGAACGTAGAAAGCAATGCTTTTTATAAAAGACCGGACTCTTTTATTGCCGGTATAGGATTCGGGCATCAAAATGATGAACAAGTAGGTTCTTATCGTATCGCCGCTTCCTATGTAAATGTTAGATTGGGAGCAACTACTTATCATTATAAGCATGATGTATCTCCTATCGAAGGTTTATCCAGCGGAGGTAGACATATTAAATATTGGTTATTAGAAACAGATGTAACACTTGATAAGAATGTAAGACTTCATGGTGAATATGCATTTGATGTCAAGTCAAATCAACCGAGATTCATTTTTAGAAATCTTGCATCTTTATCCTTAAACTATGTTTTTTAATTGATAATTTTAGAAAAAGAAGCTCTGTATGGAGCTTCTTTTTTATATCTAAAGTAAATATAACTTAGATGCATTGTGACGATGATATATTGATATAAATAAAAGCATATCAAAACTCTTGAATATACTCTTGGTTGGTGCTACACTAAGTACATCAAATAAAGATATATTTTTATATCAATGTTTTTTACAAAGAAAAGAGGTTATTCTTATGAATAAAGTAGCTCTTCAAGAAAAATATGATTTATTTATCGGTGGACAATGGGTACCGTCCTCTGATGGTGTATATAGTGATGCACATAATCCGGCAACCGGAGAGAAGTTGGCATCTTTTGCAGAAGCGACTAAAGAAGACGTGGATGCGGCAGTAAAAGCTGCACATAAAGCATTTCCTTCGTGGGCAGCTGTAGAACCGGTAGAACGTCAGAACATCTTGCTTAAGATTGCGGATATTATTGATGCAAACAAAGAACGGTTAGCATTAATTGAAACTATGGATAACGGTAAGCCGATTCGTGAAACTTCTACGGTAGATATTCCTCTCGGTGCAGACCATTTCAGATACTTTGCAGGTGCTGTGCGTATTGAAGAAGGTAGCGCCAAAATATTGGATGGAAATAATTTATCTTTAATTTTACGGGAGCCGATTGGTGTTGTAGGGCAGGTTGTTCCTTGGAATTTCCCGTTCCTTATGGCATGTTGGAAGTTGGCGCCTGCATTGGCGGCAGGAGATACGATTGTATTAAAACCGTCTTCTCATACTTCTTTATCTGTATTGGAATTAGTTAGATTAATTCAGGATATTCTTCCGGCAGGGGTGTTGAATGTTATTACAGGAGCGGGCTCTAAGTCCGGACAGTATCTCTTAGATCATCCGGATGTAGATAAACTGGCATTTACCGGCTCTACCAGTGTAGGTAAGGGTGTGTATAAAGCAGCAGGTGAAAAATTGGTTCCGGTTACTTTGGAGTTAGGTGGTAAATCTGCGAATATCATTCTTGATGATGCTAATATGGAGCAGGCATTGGAAGGAGTTGCTACAGGTATTCTTTTCAATCAAGGTCAAGTTTGCTGTGCCGGTTCACGTGTGTTTGTGCAAGAAGGAATTTATGATGAATTCTTGCAGCGTTTAAAAGACACTTTTGAATCCGTAAAGATTGGCGATCCGACTGATCCGGAGACACAGTTGGGGGCTGAAATCTATAAGAAACAGATGGAAAAGGTTGCCGGTTATGTAGATATTGCGCGTCAGGAAGGTTGCCGCATTGTTACCGGTGGGGAAAGATATACTGCTAATGGTTGTGATAAAGGGTATTTCTTTAAGCCGACCATTATTGAGGCGGATAATAACAAGCTTCGTATTTGTCAGGAAGAAGTATTCGGGCCGGTGGTTGTTATTCAGAAATTTAGCTCTGTAGATGAAGTAATTAAGCTGGCTAATGATTCTGAATATGGTCTTGGTGGCGGTGTGTTCTCCACTAATATTCATACAGCACTTAAGATTGCTCGCAATGTAAGAACGGGACGTATTTGGGTCAACTGTTATAACTTAATTCCGGCAGGTGCTCCTTTCGGCGGTTATAAGAAATCCGGTATCGGCAGAGAAACACATAAGATGATTCTCAATGCGTATACACAGGTTAAGAATGTTATGATTAATATGAATGAAGGACCTTCCGGATTGTATAATGTGAAGTAGTTGATACCACATAAAAATATATAAAATAAAGTGAGATATTTTATCGAATACATAATGAAAAGGAAGATTATAAAATAAATAATCTTCCTTTTTTATTAAAAAAGAAGTTATAATAAATATATATTTAGATAAATAACATATTGAGAGGTCTATTATGGAACAAAAAATGAGACGTAAAGATAGAGAAGTTACTGCTTTTGAAGAACAAATATCTATTGTATCCAGATGTAAGCAGGTTCATATAGGAATGGTAGAGGCAGGAAAGGCTTATATTGTACCGCTTGATTTTGGATATCGAGTGAAAGAGGGACAATTATCTTTTTATTGTCATTCAGCATTGGAAGGTCGCAAAATCAATATATTAAAGGAGAATCCTTATGTTACTTTTGTTTTAGATCATTCATTTAGGATTGGATTAGGTAATATTCCTCTCATGTGGACGAATGCTTTTGAAAGTGTTATGGGGGAAGCAAAAGTAGTTTTTTTAGAATCACAGGAAGATAAATTGGAAGCAACTCAATTATTGATGGATCGTTATGATATGGGAAAGATTCCTGAATCTGTATATCGTACCTTGAATCATATGTCTTGTTATCGGATCGATGTGATTAGTATGACAGGCAAAAGCAATTTGACACAAGTACAACGCGATACTTGGGGTATGATAGAAGATTTGCAACGCAAAATTAATGATCCAACCGTTCTTTTATCAACAATCAGAAAAGATTTGGAAGCTTTAGGCGGAAATAATTAAAATAAAAAGAATTCTTTAAGGTATGATATACTATATATATACTTTAGTTTATTAATTTATAAAATCGATTTTTAAAATGACGGACAAATAACCGGAGATTTAACTCGTTTTTAGCTGGATGTGCTTAACAGCAAGGGGGATAAATTCCGGTTTTTCTAAATGGAGGAAATTTGTTAAGAAGGAGGGGGAAAATGCTCGAAATAGACAAAGTTCGAGGAGCATTGTTGGGAGAAGTATGTGGAGATGCTTTAGGATATCCGATGAAAACATTAACAACCGGCAAAATTATTCGTCGTTTCGGTCCATTTGGTCTTCGTACCATGATTACAAGTAAAAATAAAAAAGCAAAAGCGTTAGTATCTGATAGCACCCAAATGATGCTTGCCACTGTAGATGGGCTACTCTGGAGTGATGCTAAAAAATTAAGCTCATCTGATGGTGTGTACCGTGGGTTTATGCGTTGGTTTTATAGTCAAACCGGTGAAGAACCTCGTCGTGGGCAAAAATCTTGGACAAGAAGACAGCCGCATGAAAAAGACTTATGCTTAGTTCGTGAAAAATTTATGCACGAACGTAGGATGCCGGAAACCGGTGTTCTCAATGCACTGTCAAACGAAGAAAAAGGTACGACTGATAAGGATATCAATAATAGTAAAGGTAGTGCTGTACTTACACGTAATATTCCTCTTGGCATATTATATTGGGATAAACCGGAAGAAGCTTTTTCTGTGGGAGCAGAAATTTCCGCATTGACACATTCACATGCTACTGCTTATTTAGCAGGCGGGGCGGTAGCATCATTGGTATCTTATTTAATCAATGGAATCTCGCTTCCTAAATCGATAGATAAAGTGAACTATTTACTTTCTTCTCGTAAAGGTGGAGAAAATATTATTAAATTGTTAACGGCTGCTGTGGAACAAGCGAATAAACATCCTGCAGGAAAGAGTGGAGTTTGGGAGCATTTAGACAGTATACGTTCTTTAGGTGGCGGTGATATAGCAGAAGAAGCATTGGCAATTGCTGTATATTGTGCAACAGTTATGGATGATCCGTTTGAAGCTGTCATAACAGCAGCGAATCATGATGGTTGTAGTACCGTTACCGGTGCATTAACAGGCGCTTTAGAAGGTATTCGTTTTGGAACTTCTTTTTTACCTGCTTATTGGGTAGAGTGTGTAGAAGCAAGTGAAATTACTTCAAAGATGGCAGATATGTTATTTGAAACAGAAGAAAAACAGCGATTAACAGCACAATAAATGTTTATAAACAAAAGACACCGATTAATCGGTGTCTTTTGTTTTGGTGGGTAAAGGTAGATATTCCTCTTTTATTTTTGTGTAAATGGATTGCCCTCCTGTCATATCCGTTATATAACGAAGATGCTTTTCTAAGGTGTTGGGTAAGGATAAAAATATAATTTCTACTTTGTCTGTAAATTTTCGGTCTATAATATGAATATCCGTTGATAAAATATAATGTTCAAAAGCACCCATAGCTGTGTAAGGGATAATAAGACTTCCTCTTATATGTGGTGTATATGCTGAAAAATTTGCGAATTTTATACATTCACTAAGACAACCGGAATAGGCTCTTGTGAGTCCTCCCGTACCTAGTTTGATTCCACCAAAGTAACGAGTGACGACTGCCAGTGTATAAGTTAATTTGTTTTTTTGTAATACATGGAGCATAGGATGTCCTGCCGTACCGGATGGTTCACCATCATCTCCGGACTTTTCTATGATTTGTGTGGTGCCGATACGATAAGCATAACAATGGTGAGTAGCATCTTTAAACTCTTTTTTTTTGGATGCTAGTGTAGTTACTGCTTCTTCTATAGTTTGTATAGGGATTATATCTGCAATGAAAAGAGATTTTTTTATTTCTATTTCTTTTCTAAAGGATGTAGTGGGAGCAATATAAGGTAATAACATAAAGTCCTCTATTGATAAGGTGTGATTTATAATGGATGTGGTACATAAAAATGTTTCTATATTAAATTCGTTTGAAAATATTTATAATTTCGCCCATGAACATATAATGGTCATTATTTTTATCTTTATGACTATACCACTGTTCATAGATTTCTTTGTCATAATAATTGCAGAAATCTAATTTTGTTACTAATTGTTTTTTTATAACCATTATATAATTAGCTTCTTCAATTCCTATAGCGGGACCTACCGATATAGGATGTAGATTAGTTTTAGCATATTTATTTTCATTTCTTCCGGAATGGCTTCCTAAATATTTCATATCTGTTTCATAGGTCATAGGAAGAATAGAAAGTGTAAAATAATCTTCTTCTTGCATAAAAGGTAGAGTATATCGACTTTCACGGACATATACACTGGCAGTAGGCTTATTCCACATAATGCCAAGTGCTCCCCAAGAGACAATCATAGAATTACAATTGCTTGGCGTGCCTGCTGTAAGAACCATCCAGTTTTTTATGGCGTTAAATACATTGAAATTCCATTTTTCCGGGGATAACTGAATAAATGACATACGAATCGTCCCTCCTTTTCTATACTTATATTAATTATATCATCTTATTTATAAAAGTAAGTTTTAAAATGAAAATACCCGAACGAGGAAAGTTCGGGTATTCTACAAGGAGTGTATTGAAGGGAGTCGTAGGGAAATAGTATTTCCCGTCGTCCTTTTATATAAATCAATCTTCGATCCGTACATCGAGGTTGTGATTGACCTATACATGCATTATAACATAGAAAAATCTATTTGAAAAGCATTATCAATAAAATATGCAAGTTATTCGCAGATTTATTGATAAGAAATTGTATAGTCTCCTTATTCGAAACAATGACTCGGTTATGATACAATTACCTTAAAGTGTTCTCTTTTAGGAGGTGTACCCTTGTTTGCATATGCATATACATTTTTAACTGCATTGCTTGTGACTTTTGTACTTACACCTGTAGTAAAAAAGATGGCAATTAAAATAGGTGCAGTCGATAAACCGAATGCGCGTAAAGTACATCATGGACTTATTCCCCGTTTAGGTGGGCTTGCTATCTATGCAGGATTTATGATATCTGTTCTTTGTACGGTAGGTCTATCGTTTGAGATGGTCGGAATTATGATTGGAGCTACCGTTCTTATTGTTGTGGGAGTTATTGATGACAGATGGTCTTTACCTGCAAAAGTGAAGTTGTTGGGGCAAATATTAGCTGCTGCTATTGTGGTGATTGGGTTTGGAATTCAGATTGATTGGTTAGTTTTACCATATATCGGATTGTTGTATTTACCTACACTTATTTCGGTACCGGTCACTATATTTTGGATTATCGGTTTTGTGAATACAGTAAATTTGATTGACGGATTAGATGGATTGGCAGCAGGAGTAGCCGCCATTGCATCACTGGCTATTGCTATGTTGGCATTTCAAATGGGACAGTGGGTTTCTGCCGCAGCTATGGTAGCTATGGCAGGATCGGCACTGGCTTTTTTACAGTATAATTTTAATCCTGCTAAAATTTTTATGGGAGACACCGGTTCCATGTTCTTGGGGTATATTATTGCGGTTGTTTCTGTGCTTGGTGCTATGAAAACTGCGGCAGTAACCGTTTTATTTGTACCGGTTATTGCACTTATGGTTCCCATTATGGATACCCTATTGGCAATTATTCGTCGTAGAATCAGTGGGATTCCTGTATTTGCACCGGATAAGAGTCATTTGCATCATAGATTGCTTGCTCAAGGATTGAACCAGAAACAGGTTGTTCTTGTTATGTATGCTTTAACAGCCTTCTTTTCTTGTATTGCGTTATTAGTTATTCATGTATCGCCTATTATCGGAATAGTAATTGTAGGGGGCGTTGTAACAATATTCATTTTATGGGCTAAGAAGTTAGGCGTTCTAAAAAAAACTTTTCAAAATAAAGAAATAGATACATTTTAAAATTTGCAAATCATTGGAATAGGAAGGTGAACACAGTGAAGGTCATGGCGATTTTCGGGACACGTCCTGAAGCTATAAAAATGGCACCTGTTGTTAAAGAATTATTAAAACATCCGGAAATTGAAACTAAAGTATGTCTTACTGCACAACATCGAGAAATGCTTGATCAAGTCGTGGAGTTATTTAATTTGCCGGTTGATTATGATTTGGATATTATGAAAAAGGGACAATCTTTATACGATATCACTACACGGGTTCTTTTGGGATTAAAAGAAGTATTGGAGAAAGAGAATCCTGATTTGGTGTTGGTACATGGTGATACAACAACCACCTTTTCTGCTGCATTAGCAGCTTTTTATCAGCAAATTGATGTAGGACATGTAGAAGCGGGGCTTCGTACGGGTAATATGTATTCTCCTTTTCCGGAAGAAGCTAATCGTTCTTTAACCGGTATTCTAACTACCTTACACTTTGCACCTACGGATACAGCAAAAAATAATTTATTGATGGAAAACAGAAAAGAAGAAACTATTTTTACGGTTGGGAACTCTGTTATTGATGCATTACTGGCTACTGTTAAGAAAGATTATGTATTTGCAGATAAAGAAATAGAATCGATTGAGGAAGGGAAACGTATAATATTAGTAACTACGCATAGACGAGAAAATTTGGGAGATCCTATGCGCCAAGTATATCGTGCACTTAGAAGATTAATTGAAGATGTTCCTAATACGGAGATTGTATTTCCTGTGCATAGAAATCCATTAGTGCGTCAAGCCGTGAATGAAGAGTTGGCAGGAATTGCCGGTGTTCATTTGGTGGATCCTATGGAATATGAGCCTTTTACTAATTTAATGGCACGTGCAGATATCATTCTTACGGATTCGGGTGGAATTCAGGAAGAAGCTCCCAGTCTTGGGAAACCGGTATTGGTTCTTCGTGATACTACAGAAAGACCGGAAGCAGTTGTTTCCGGAACTGTGAAATTGGTAGGAACTGACGAGGAGAAAATATATAATACAGCCTATGAATTGTTAACTAATGTTAAGTCTTATCAGGAGATGGCGGAAGCAGTAAACCCATATGGAGATGGGCATGCTGCCACACGTATTGTCGAGGCTATTTTATACCACTATAAAATTTCTAAAAAGAAGCCATGTGCTTTTATAGCAAGATAGCAGACTTTATGATACAATAAATTTGTATGTGTTTGCCCGTGTCTTTTAACGTGATGTTAGAAGATGCGGTTTCCTGACGTATAGGTGACAATTATGAAGGAAAAGCCGAGTAAAGAATCAGAAAGAGAACTTTCAGCTGCTCGTCGAATTGCTACTGCATCAGCCGCAGGTCTTACATTGCTTACTTGTATCGGGATAGGTGTTTACACAGGTGTTATCATTGATAGGTATTTTGGTTGCGCACCTTTCGGATTGACGAGTATGTCAATTCTTGGTGGAGCAGCAGGACTTTGGTCAGTAATTAGAAAAATGTTGGAGAGATAAGGTTCATGAAATATGATCAGACATTTGCCAGGTTTGCCAGACGTATGATCAAGTATACTAC
>ERZ1036438.631-NODE-631-length-11553-cov-5.184206_pt1 | contig 11553 bp, 5 predicted proteins | sample MGYA00514224_ERZ1036438 | MGnify/ENA primary metagenome ERZ1036438 (study PRJEB33795, sample SAMN09464924) | human gut metagenome | host: Homo sapiens | place: USA: Stanford, California | collected 2016-07 | study: EMG produced TPA metagenomics assembly of the...
GACTCTGCATGGGTTGGTTATGAACAGTTCATTCCAATGATGAAGGATTGCAGTCCATTACTCCTTGATCTTGGTCCAAATGATCCGGGAATTTTCGTAACCCAGTCTGTTCATAAGCAGCAAGCAGGCTTCTCTATGACATCTCAGGTTCATAAGAAGGATAAACATATTAAGGGACAGGATCGTTATGTACACCACAAGGTAGTTAATAACGCATTCATGATGCATGCATCTACATCTCCATTCTATCCACTCTTTGCAGCACTTGACGTAAACGCTAAGATGCAAGATGGTGAAGCTGGTCGTTATCTCTGGGCGCAGTGCGTTAAGGACTCTATTGAAGTACGTAAGAAAGTTATGCGTACTTGTCACTACCTCCGTCCACTCGTACCGCCGATGGTTCATGGCAAGAAGTGGGAAGATGGCGACACTGAAAAGATGGCTACAGATATGGCATACTGGGCATTTGAACCGGGTGCTAAGTGGCATGGATTCGAAGGCTATGCTGAAGGTCAGTACTTCGTTGACCCAATGAAGCTTCAGTTTGTAACCTGTGGAATTAAGGAAGACGGTACTTATGATGATTTCGGTATTCCGGGAACCATCTTGGCTAACTTCCTCCGTGGAAATGGTATTATTCCTGAAAAGTGCGACTTGAATGATATTCTCTTCCTCCCGACTCCGGCAGAAGATATGACCAAGTATGATGACTTGGTAGCTAAATTCATCAAGTTCGAAAAACTTGTTGATGAAGATGCTCCAATGTCTGAAGTTCTTCCAAATATTTACTATGCTAACGAAGATATTTATGCTGGTTGGACAATTCGTCAGTTGTGCCAATACATGCATGATTTCTACAAGGGACATGAAACTTCTACAATTATGAAGCGCTTGTTCTTAAGAGATTACTTGCCGGAATATGTAATGAATCCGCATGATGCTAATATGGAACTCATTGCTCGTCATTGTGAACTCGTTCCTCTCGATCAAATCGAAGGCAGAGTTGCTCTTGAAGGTGCACTTCCATATCCACCAGGACTTCTTTGTATCCAGCCAGGTGAACGTTGGGCTCCAACTGTAACCAAGTACTTCCAGATTTTGACCGATGGTATCAATAAGATGCCGGGATTCGAACCGGAAATTCAGGGTGTATACATTGAAGAAGGTGAAAACGGACTCAAACAGGCTTATGGCTATGTATTGAAGAAGGAATTTGATCCGGCATTTAAATAATAATTAACACTTGTGTTACTTATTACAGAATAAAGGATATCACCTTATAAAAAAGAGACTGTGGAAATCACAGTCTCTTTTTTGATGTTTTTAAAACCAATCATTGTAATATATTTTAGTCATCACTTATAATAAAGAAGATAATTTATATAGGTGGTGAAATAAAAATATGTTTGGGATTGATAGTAATTCGATTCAAATTGAAAGAGCAAAAAATTGGTGTAAAAACATTGAAGCAGCTAATGGAGTAGACATAGAAATAAAGAAAAAAATTTGTAATAAGATAGCTAAACAACTTATATGGATATTTATTTTTTCTATGATTTTTGAAATGGCTGCTTTGTTTCTTTTTATACCGGATACAACTTTTGAGGTTTTTAATAATATATCCAATTTGATTAATAATGTTGATAGGAGTAGACCCTCCGGAAATTATAAAGGGCTTGCTCTTTTGGGGATTATTTTATGGATGCCATTTGTTATAGTACCTATTGCCATAACATTTTTTTGGAGAAAGAAAAGATTAAAAGAAGAATTTCAAAAATTAAAGAGTTCCATGGATTATATGCCTAATTATCTACTGGATTCTATTTTTTGGGATTTTAATCAAGAATTAGAATTAAATAGAGAAGTATTTAATAATCAAGTTTGGAATTATCAAGTCTATATAAAAAGATCATCCAAAGAGTGGAAACCACAAAAAATTGTATTGAATTCCACAGCTTTTTACTGTGTATATGAAGCTTTTATCTATGACTCAAAAAAATTATTTGCTAATGAAATGATAGTAGAAGTTATAGAAGATTATGGACAGGAAGGAATTCTTGTAGAAATTTGTGCATTTATAAAATCTGATAATGGAGAATGTTTTACAATGTCAGAAATATTAATGAAATTGCATCAGCAGGTACATGGTAAGGATTGGGGAGATTCTATATATTTTGAAGGGTTAGAAAAAGCAGACAGTATGAAAGATTTTCCTGTATATTATTTACGTTGTGGAAGTTAATTAAAAAATTGGAGAGGAACAGCAATTTCACATCCTAAATGAAATGACCAGATATATAAATCAGTTATTTTTTTCTGATATAATTTTTGAGCTGCATAAGCATATAAATTAAGTTGCGGTGTGTAGTGAGTTATTAACTGTTTTTTGTTCTTCACATGGTCCGTTTTGTAGTCAATAATAATAAGTTTAGAATTTTTTTCACATATGCAATCAATAACGCCTTGCATAAAAACCTTTTCTTCTTTTTCACATGCAGGATAAAAATAATAGGCAGGGAGTAAGATGGAAAATGCCAGTTCTTTTTCCACTTGAGCTGTTTTTATACTGTTACATAAAGGACTTTGTAAGAAAGTGAGAATATCATTTATAGGTGAATGCTGTTTAGCATTGTATAGAAGAGAATCATACTCTTCTTCTGTAAATACACCTTTGTCAGTTAGTATTTGTATGGCTTTTTGTACAGATTCTTTAGTAGTTGCTATTGTTTTAAAATCTAAAAATTGCATCACTTTATGCATCAGAGTTCCGTAAGAACTTCCTTCTTTTATAATATGCTTTTCTTGCAAAAAGAGCGGTTTTTCAGAAAAAATGGATGGAAGCGTATCTGGTTTTATTTCTTCTTTTAAAAGTACGGAAGGGTGTTCTTCTTCCTTTGTTTCTAATAGGAGTTTAGTGGCCATTGTTGCACTAATTTTTGATGGGGTACATACGGATCCCGGATAAGAATATGACCATGATAAGGTGTTTTCAATCCATGTAGGAGGCGTTTGGTAAGAATTAAGAAAAGAATCAATTGCAATAACAGGATTTTCTTCATGTACAGAAGAATCTTCTGTATTTATCGTACTAAAAAATGAGGATAGTAAATGGTTTCTTGCTATAACATGGAGTGAAAAAGAAGTGTCTTTCTCTATAGCATCTTCTTCATACATGGGAATGTCTGACGCTAAGTTCCAAAACTCTTGCATAGAACGACTGGTGGCAGCAGCAGGCATAATCCAATCAAGATAACATTTTGCATTTGTAACTGCGTGTACCGGTAATTGATGATATGCATTATTTTTTACAGGGATACGTCCAAATGATGTAATTGACCATGTTTTTATACTGGAAAGAGCATCATTTACAGTTCCTACAATAATTAACTTATCACGGGCTCTAGTCATTGCAACATACAAAAGTCGTGCTTCTTCTGCAAGCATTTCTTTTTGTAAAGTTTGCTGTACATTAAAACCATACAAAGTATTCCATCGCATTTTATTTTTGGTACTAAAGTAATCAAAACCTATGCCTTTAGTTTTATGAAATAATGCATTTTGACTCATCTCTTTAGTGTTAAACTGGCAAGCGGCATCAGCAATAAAAACAATTGGAAATTCTAATCCTTTACTCTTATGAATCGTCATAATACGTACTACATTATTTTCGGTAGATATAGTAGTTGTTGTTGTAAATTTTTGATTATTTTTTATTAGCTGATTAATAGTTGAAATAAATCCATATAAACCGGTAGTACGACCTTTATCCCATTCCAATGCTTTTTGATAAAAAGATTCTACATGTTGTTTTCTATAAGTGCCTTCCGGTAATGATGCTACATAAGATATAAATTGAGTATCATCTAATATAGTTCTAATTAATGCAGCAACTCCTTCTTTATATGCTAAAGACTTCCATTTTTTATAAAGGTTAAAGAAGAAATTTACCTTTTCTTTTTTCTTTGAATTAACAATAGAATGAGGTTGTAATAATGCATCATAAAGACAAGGAGATATACTATTGGTTAATTCTTTTTTTATCAAATATAGATGTGCTAACTCTTGCTCATCAAGACCTATCCAAGACGAGCGTAATATAGCCACTAAAGGAATATCTAATCGAGGATTATTAAGAATTTGCAGTAATGACCATAATTGACGTACTTCTATAGTTTCAAAAAAATCATCTTTTTGTTCACATATACAGGGGATACCTTCGGTTTGTAATGTATGTACGAGATAAGTTGCTTTAGTACTTATAGAACGCATAAGAATAGCAATATCATTATAGGTTACCGGTCTGGTACTTCCATCTTTAGTCAATATGGTTTTTCCGGATGCTAAAATATCTTTAATACGATTAGCAATATGAATGCCTTCTACCTCTATACGTTTAATATCCTTTACTTCTTCCGGTAGTTCCTGTTCGGGTAAGATGTCTTTTTTATCAATAATATCTATATCAATTGATCCTCCGATGTATTGCTTATCTGTACAAGTTGATTTACCGGGATATAAAGCTTCTGCTGCACCATAATCTAACTCCAGAGCTTTTTCACTCATAATTTGTTTAAAGATAAAATTGATTCCTTCGAGTATAGATGCATCACTTCTGAAATTTCGATTTAAGTCAATTCGCAGATTAAAAGGATTTTTTGGATTTGCATAGTGTTTATATTTTTCTTGAAAAATTGTTGGATCGGCCAATCGGAAACGATAGATACTCTGCTTAATATCTCCTACCATAAAACGATTATTATTTCTACTAAGTAATGCAGTTATCATTTCTTGTACATTATTAGTATCTTGATATTCATCAATCATTACTTCTTTATAAATTTTACGTAATTCAATAGCTGTATCAGAGGGATATTCCAGTGCGTTTTCTGTATTAAAATCAGGATTCTTTTTATCTAAAAGTAAATTTAATGCATAATGTTCCGTATCACTGAATTCCAGAATATTTTCTTTTTGTTTTCTTTCCATATAAGCGGAATGAAACTCATTTGTAATTTTTACTAATGTTTGAATTAATGGAACGGTTTCATTCATTTGCGTAATCCAATTAGTTTGAGGGATTTTAAAAAACTCGGAAAGTTTTTTAAAATCCTTCTTTACTTTGTCACGTAGTGTGGTTATTTGTTTTTTTACTTCATCTACATTTTCAGGATATAACGCTTTCTTTTTGCTGATAGCAGGTAATCTGGCAGCAAAAGGAAAGGTTACTGTATTTTGTTGCCACTCTTCCCATGTTTGTGAAGAAGCTATATTACAAAGCATGTCATATTCTGTAGATAAGCAATCATTATAAGAAGAAAAGTCTTCTTGATGTTTATTAAGAACATCTAAAATCACTTTGTAGGAATCAAGACATGATTTGATTTGCCGTTGTGAATTTTCAAGAATATCATTTACCCATGATAAAGAAGATAATGTTTTATCACTTTCTATTTTATAAGGTTCATGTAAAGCATTTAGCCACTTTTTTGGAAATGCCATGGACTGAGAAAATGCATGTAAAGACAAAATAGTATTTCTTAGATGACTATCTTGATATCGATTTGCCAACATATCTGACAATTTGATGAAATGAGAATCTTTTTTACTATACCAGTCAAGAAGTACCTCCGATAATACTTCTTGTTTTAACAGATATAATATGCTTTCGTCACTAACGATTTTATATTTAGGATCTAAAGGAATTCGATAAAAATACTGTTTGATTAAAGATTGACAAAAGGCATTAATTGTTGAGATATGTGCACTTTCTATTAGCGCTAATTGACGGTTGATATGTGCAGCTTGCAATGTGTTTTTTTCTTGTTCAGCATTTTCTAACAAACGTAGCAATTCAGAAGTAATGCGTGTACGCATTTCTGTTGCGGCTGCTTTTGTAAAGGTTAACACTAATAAATCGGTTATATCTATCGGTTGTGTAGTGTCTGTAATTAAAGTAAGTATACGTTGTACTAAGACGGCTGTTTTTCCACTTCCTGCAGCCGCAGATAACAATAAATTGGTATTACGATTCATAATGGCAGCAGTTTGTTCCTTGGTCCAGTTTGTATTACTCATTGCATTTACCTCCACTCTTATGATTGGTTAGTTCTTCTTTTATTTTTGCGTCTGTTTTATTAGGAATCCATTCCGGTTTATCTCCCAATTTTCTGTCAAATCGGCAAATACTACGATATATGCAATAATTACATGGATTTTTATGATTATAAATGGCAGGTTGGATGGGTATTTGTCCTTCGGAAATTTTATGATGAATTTTACCTAACACTTCTTTCACTTTAGTTATGAGAGCATTAAACTCTTCTTTAGATAATAATTTGTGTGATTTTTTTACACCGCCGGAGTTAAGTTTAGTTAATGGTAAATATGGAGTACTTATGTTGTCAGAGTTAAATGAATGATCTAGTTCTGCAAGCGTATTTACATCATGAAGAAAATAACCATTTATATATTGATTGTTGTTATTGGCAATATAGTCTTCATTAGGCGGAATGGATTTAGAAATAAGAGCATCACCGGATAAATAGATATATACTAATGCGGCTGGTAATAGATGTTCTTTATCTTTTTCAAGTGCTGCCATCAAATACACGATTAATTGCAAATGATAGCCTGTTAACATAGATTGTAAGTCTGCACTGACATTCCCGGTTTTGTAATCTGCAATAACGATAGCATTTTCTGATTGGTCTATACGGTCGATTTTTCCTGTAAGTGCAAATAATTTACCGGACTCATCGACCAGATTCATGTAAAATTGTTGCTCTAATTGCACTGTATCAAAAGAACTATGCATACTCCAATTACGTAGTCGATATAGAGTTTGTTTAAAAGTCTCGTTTAATAAACGTTTTGTGTATTTTTGTGCAGCATCACTATGAAGAATTCCATATTTTATTCGAGGTGCAATTGTGTTAGAAATAGTAATAGATAAAGACTCAATATCCTCATCTGTTGCATCACGCCATTGTTTAATACTTTGAGAAAGTTCTTTTCCAAAATTATTAAGACCTGCATGTAAATAATTACCAAAATCTCTGGCATCTAATTCCGCTTGATCTACAGATTCTAAATGCAGCCCTCGTTGTAGAAAATATTGATAGGGACATTTTCTATAAGATTCGAATTGAGAAATAGAACCTATAAAATGACCTTTTGGCGCAAATAGTTTATTCGCAAGTTCAGAACCCAAAGGAACTGCTTGGTTGGAGTAAGAAAATGCACTCATATATGTATGTAGGCATTTTTTACGGTTATTATTGGACATAATCCAATCTCTAAAGGGAACCCAAATAGAATTTTCACTGGGTATTCCTTGTCTTAGTATAGAAGGGAATAATGAAAGTGCCTGGTTCGGGTGTGCAAGATAGGATAAGTCGGTTGTATTAGGAGTGGGGGGAGTGGAGAACATTTCTTCTTGAATATAACCAAGTCTCTTAAGATTTCTTATTAAGAAAGACGGGGAAGACTCTTTTCCTTCTGTATTAAAAGAAGTATAAGAGAGAAATAAACATTCTTTAGCTCGTGTCATGGCTAAGTAAACATAGAATTGTTCTTGATAAATAAGATGCATTAAATCAGGTCCCAGTGAAGTTCCTGTTTTTTTACGAATTTGTTGCTTTTCTATATCGGTAATAAAACCGGAATCTTCTATTCGTGCAGGGAACTGCTCTTCATTAATACCTGGGATAAATACAACTTTTCCTTCCATAGAGTAACCACGTTCAATACTTGTAACCATAACATGATCCAATGTAGAAGGAATCATAGAATAAGATAAGGTAGAAAAAGCATCTTCTACTATTGTTAAAAAAGTTTCCGAAGGAATATTATCATTTTCACTGACATGAACTATCTCTTCGAGTACAGTAATTACTTTTTTCCAAACTTGTGCATGTGGACGTTGTTGTGTTTCTTGAAATTCTTTTTCATCCCAAGCGGCTAATTTTTCCGGGATTTGTTGTTTTATCAGCCAGTCATATAGAATAGAGCATTTCTGCTTAGAGGAAATGCTTTTTTTCCAATGCATAGTAAGTGGAACGAGTGAAGTAAGTATTTTATTTCGAAATTCGTTCATTACGATTTGTTCTTTTAATTCTTCTTCAGTCAATTCATCAGTGTCTGTGTCTACAGAATGAGCTGTATGAAATTTCCATGGAGTATGCCATTGATTAGGACGAATACCATAACGTAATGTAAAAATCTCCAATATATTTATTTCCTGGGGGGTTAATAAAGAGAGCAAGTCATTTTTTAAAATACGAAAAATATTATTACGAGTCCAACCTTTATAAAGTCCATCGGTTTCAGCAGTAAGAAATCGTAGCAAACTGGATAATAAAATAATCAAAGGGTGATTATTCATAGGTTCTTTACGATCAAAAAATGCAGGTATGTGGTAATGATTAAAACGTCGAGTTAATACATCTATATAATTTTCTGGGTGACGCAATAAAATTAAAATATCTCGATAACGATGAGATCCTTGTTTGACTAATGTTATAATTTGTCGTGCTATTTCATCTGTTTCTTGTTGAGAATCCGGTGCAGAAAATAGTTTTATACCATAAAAGGGCTGTTTTTTTGTTACACGAGGTAAAGACGCGGATACAAAAGGGGTTGTAAAAAAATGATTTACCATTTCCGTGATATCCGGAGTTTTAAATCTATAATTATTGGACAGTATAGTTTGTGAAGAGTTTGGAAATTTCTTGTTTAATAGAGAAAATAAACGATAAGGACGGTTCCATACAGGTATATTTTGAGATGCATTTGGTGTATCCATTGTTAAAGAAATAGTTACTTCTTTGGCATGAGTAATTAAGGCATAAACAATTTCTACTTCCTGAGGTGTCATTCCGTTAAATCCGTCTATCCATATTTTTGAATCAGAAATAATTCCGGATTTGGGAATTTCCTGTAAAAGAAGATCATAAGTTGAACCATTGTATGCAAAATGGTCAGATAAATATTTCTGATATAATTTATATAATAGAAGCATATCCTGCAATTTTAATCCTAAAGGAGAGGACCCTTCTATATGAGTAATTTCTTCTAACTTTTCTTCTGTAATGAGATACGTATCCAATTCATGGAAAAAGGAGGTTATATTTTCAGAAAAATGTTTTTTTCCTGCAGCATGACCAATAACTTTAAACTCATCTTTATATTCGGATAAAAGGCGTGAGATTACTAATTGTTGTCCAATCGGAGGAAGAGCTTCGCTTGTTTTGGTATGAAGTTCTTGAAATATACGATAAGATAATCGAGAAAATCCAGATACTGTTGCATTTGTAAATCCTTTTTGAGGCATGATTGATGCAAGGGTTGATTCTGCTTTGTAGGTTCCTTGATCGGGGACTAAGAAGATAGCATGATTTTCTTTATTTTGTAAAAGATAATCGGCAATTTGTTGACAACAAGTAGTTGTTTTTCCACATCCTGCACGACCAAAAATAAAATGAAGTCCCATAGTATTCTCCTGCATTATAGATTCATAGGTAGTTATAAAATATAATTATATTCTTATTATACACGAGCATAATATATGGGAGGATAACTATCTATCAAAAAATGCTTTGCATAAATTTGGGCAGCAGAATAAAAAATGTTAATTTAGCTATTGTATAAGACTGTAATATGTATTAATATAATAATATAACCAGTAAAAAATAAGTTATTCATCATAATGATATAAATGAAGGGGGTAAAATAGTATGAGATATATATATCCTGCTATTTTTACTTATAAACGTAATCAAGGTGTGTATGTTGCTGATTTTCCGGATATAGCAGGATGTAGTGCTAATGGGAAATCCATGGAAGAGGCGATGAATAGTGCAAGATTGGCTTTATGTCGCATGCTTTTAGAGTTGGAAGAAAAAAGTGAATTTTTTCCACCACCTTCTGATTCTACGTTACTTCGATTAAAAAATCGCGGATGCACTATCTGTATGGTGGTGGCTGATACCGCAGTAACTCGTTTGGAAAGAGAACAAAGAATGAAAGAAGCTTCTTTATGGAATCAAACGAAAGAAAAAGCCGGATATAGCAAGAAATTATCAAGAGTTTTTGAATTTAAAATTTAATTTTTGATATAGGGACAACTTGCAGGTTTTATATAGGGATGCTATTATGACCATATAATAAGATTTACAGGACTGACGGATAAGGTGGAATAAACCACATGAACTGTAAATTAAGATGTCGACCGTCTGGGCAGAGAAAAGCTCAGGCGTTTTTTTACGCTCTTTTCTCTTTTTTATAGAGGAGGGATTGTTATGAAAAAATATCGAATATTAATTGCTATGGCTGCCGTAGGAATACATATTTGTATTGGCAGTGTATATGCTTGGAGTGTATTAGCTAAACCGGTTATGCAGTCTATGCACATTACTTTTAGCCAAACTACATTATCATTTTCTATTGCTATCTTTTTTTTGGGAATGTCTGCATGTATTCTTGGTCGTTTTGTAGAACAAATCGGTCCGGTAAAATCCGGAAGATTATCTGCTTATTGTTTTTCCTTGGGAATGATAGGAACGGCAGCAGCTATTTATTTTAAAAGCTTACTGTTACTCTATATTTTTTATGGATTTATTGGTGGAATTGGTCTAGGTGTTGGATACATTACTCCGGTATCCACTCTGATTAAATGGTTTCCTAATCATCGTGGTTTTGCTACGGGATTGGCGATTATGGGATTTGGATTTGCTTCTCTAATAGCAGGTCCCGTGATGCAATACTTAATTGAAATATATAGTTTAGAATCTATGTTTATGAGTATGGGAATTCTTTATTTTCTTATTATATATAGTTCATCATCCTGTTTACGAGCACCTCGTATTGCAGATGGTATTCCTGCACTTACTACTGTAATTAAACAACCTAAAGAAGGGTTACCACTTTCGGCAGAAAGAAAGCAGATGACTAGAAAGGAAGCTATTCGGACTTGGCAATTTTATGCTTTATGGGGTATTTTTTTTATTAATATTACTTGTGGAATCGGTTTGTTAGCCGTAGTATCACCTATGGCACAAGAACTGGTAGGAATGTCACCTATGGAAGCGGCTTCCTTGGTAGGGGTTATTGGATTAGTTAATGGAGGAGGACGTATTGGTTGGTCTAGCATTTCAGACTGGATAGGAAGAAGTCGAACTTATATATGTTTCTTTTTACTTCAGATTATAGCTTTTATTCTTCTATCATTTACTCGTAACATATTCCTTTTTCAGAGTTTGGTTTTTATTATTATTAGCTGTTATGGTGGAGGATTTTCTTGTATGCCGGCTTTCATTTCTGATATTTTTGGAGTAAAGCAGTTATCTTCCATTCATGGAAGTATTTTAACTGCATGGGGAATAGCAGGGATTGTAGGTCCTGTAATATTAACTTTTATGAAAGAAATTACAGGAAGTTATATGTATACATTGCAATTATTTGCAGGAATGTTATTTATTGCTTTTTTAACTTCACTTATATTACATAGAGAAATAGTAGATGAATAACAAAAAAAGAGAACTTATCTTTATAAGC
>ERZ1036438.639-NODE-639-length-11404-cov-7.723500_pt1 | contig 11404 bp, 3 predicted proteins | sample MGYA00514224_ERZ1036438 | MGnify/ENA primary metagenome ERZ1036438 (study PRJEB33795, sample SAMN09464924) | human gut metagenome | host: Homo sapiens | place: USA: Stanford, California | collected 2016-07 | study: EMG produced TPA metagenomics assembly of the...
AAAGAAATAAATAATTTATAATTTTATTAATTACACCAAAACTCTTATGGTTAAGATTAACTCCTTGACTTAACCATAAAGTAATGGTGTTTTTTTATTACAAAAAAATACTAGACACATTTCTGCATCTAGTATTCTTAACTTTTTTTTTAGAACTTATAATTCAATCTTACTCCATAGTTTAATTGAGATTTCTTGTAACCTTGATATTCAGCTCTAAATGTTATTCCATATGCATTTTCTTTTTCTAAACCTAATTCAGCTCCTACTGCTACTCTTGCTCTTCTTCTTTCTGGTTTAGATAAATCATAATATCCACTTGAAGCATTTTTCATCTTAGCTTGATTTACTCCATGATATAATTTTGCCACATCATAACTGAATTCTGTATCTGCTTTTGCAAATACTTGATGTGTTGCTCCTAATGGCAATACATATTTTGTTTCAACACCAACATTTGGACTTATTACAAAGTAATCTTTACCTTTTACTTCTAATGGTAAACCTTCATTCTTTTCTTTTATATTAAAGATATGTCCATAAGACATGTCAATACCAGTATATGGTTTTACTGTCCAATTTGTATTAATATCATAGTCATAAGAAATTATATTTTTCCAAGATAATTCTGTTGAGTAAAAACTTGCCTTATTTTGATAAGTATCTTTTCCTACTTGACTATATCTATTAGTTCTATGGTTATTTACTGTTACTTCTCCTCTTGTTAACCATTTTAATTTAGCATTGTCATCTTCTTTATTTAATGGAGCTTGATAATGTAATCCTAATTTTCCTGATACTACTCTTTCCTTAGAACCTTTATTAGTATCTCCATTAAATTCAAAATTACTTCCTACAATACCTGCTGACCAACCATATTTTCCACCATAAGTGAAAGCTTCTCTGTCATTTAAGTACAATACACCAGTTGATTTATATTTATATCCTGAAACTCCTAATGTACTATCCTTATGTTCACCACCTGTATAAATAATACCAAATTTATTTACATTTCTAGTTTTATTATATGAAGATAGAAGTTCATTATATGACTTATCAAAAGCATTTTCTACTGTCTTCATTCTTTCTTGGACATTAGAATAAATATCTCCACGGATATTTGCTATTGCTCTTGCAAAATCTCTATGTGAACTTATATTATCTAATGACTTAAATATTGGTGATGATGAATCTTTTCCAATCTTTGATCTAATATCTTCTAATCCACTAGCTAAATTTTTATATCTTTCACCTGATATTAAACTATTATAAGGTATTCTTACCATAGTTATATCTTTTGTAGTTGTAGATGAACCAGGTTCTTTAGATATTTTTGCTATCCAAGATACAGATTTAGATTTAACATCTCCTGAGAATGCTCCAACCACTCCTGTTCTGAATACATCTTTAATAGTAACTTTTTGTTCAGAATTTCCTTTTGAGAAACTAGGTAATACTTCAGCAACTCCTGAAATAGATTTAGCATCAACCACTGTCTTTCCTGTGCTTATATCTAATCCTAGCCCTTCCATATTTAAAGCTCCCTTAACATTAAGAGTTCCTCCATTTATTACCTTATTATTTATTGTAACTTCACCTTTATCAGTTACTTTTATTCCTCCAAGTTCGGCACTTGCTTTTGTATCTGGTTTAGCTGTTGATTTTGAAGTAGCATCAATATTTATTGTTCCTGTTGCTCCATTTTTCAATGAAGCAGTTCCAGCAAGATATATTCCTGTTGCTCCATTTTTAACATTAATTGTACCTTGGTTATCAATTAATCCACTGTATGCTGCAATACCAAATGATACATTGCTCTTTGTTGCATTAGTATAAACACTTGTATCCACTTTTCCATCAACATTTAAAGTTGAACCACTTTCTAATGTTATATTTTCAACTTTTGAACCAGTCATTATACCAGTTGCTCCATTTTTAACAGTTATTGTTGAACCAGATTGAACTGTTATGCTTCCTCCATTTGCTCCATAGATACCTACTGATAATGGTTTATCAACTAACATATTTCCTTTAAAGTTAATATTTGAATTATCACCAAATATTCCAATAGAGTTTTTATTGTCACTAGGTGTAGTAAATCCACTTGAACCTATAGTTGTTTCTCCTACTGTGATATCTCCTGTATGATTAACAGTTGTATTTTTAGCATAGATTCCTACTGCTTCTTTTCCAAGAGTCATATTCATATTACTATTAATTATACTATCGGCTCTTGAATTTCCTTTATAGTAAAGTCCATAACCTTTTTCAGCAATAGTCATTGTTTGAATAGGTGAGCTTGCATTTATATTCATAGTTCCTTTACCATCTTTGTAAACTCCTATTGAATCTTTACCTACTGTCATAGCTCCTACTGTTGATATATTTCCACTGCCTTTTGAATAAACTCCTATTCCATTGTTATCTGCTACTGTGATATTTCCAGATTGAGAAATATTTGCATTATCTCCTGCATAAAGTCCTACTGAATTATTAGAACCAACTGTAATATTTCCTGTTGAAGTTAAAGTTTTTCCTGTTCCTTTTACAAGTAAACCTACTCCTTTATCTGCTACTGTAACTGTTCCTGTTGAAGTTAAATCATTACCATCTACATAAGCTCCTATTGCATCAACACCAACTGTAACATTCATATTATTAATTAGTTTTGCACCTTTTGAGAATATTCCATATCCACTATCTGCTACTGTCAAAGTTTTTCCAATAGATCCAAGAGCTGTTTTTATTTCTCCACTACCATTTTTGTAAATACCAACTGAATTATTTCCAACATTTATATTACCAGTAGTTTCAACATTTCCAGCACCTATTGAGAATATACCTTTACTATCCCCAGAAGCTACACTTAAATCTCCTGTTAAATTGACCTTAGAGTTAGTAGTTTGTATTCCTATTGCTCCATTTGCTCCTACTGTAATATTTCCATTTACAGCTGTATCTCCTTTACTTGTTGCAGTATTATCAACATATAATCCAATACCTTTTTCTCCAATATTTAGATTTCCATTTAATGTAGCAGCTGTATCTTTTCCATAAATAGCAATAGAATTTTTACCTATTGTAGCATTACCTGTACTTGTTACTGCTCCTTCTTTTGAATAAATACCTATTGAAGATTTTCCTGTTGAATCTCCAACAGTAAGTGTTCCATTATTTATAACTGCTTTACCTGTGGAACTATATACTCCTGTATTTTCACTTCCAACAACTGAAACTCCTGTTACTGTTAGTCCATTTCCAGTTCCTTGTGCTACTACTCCTACTTGTCCAGTTGCATTAGTATCAGTTAATTGAACTGAGTTTGGCATAGTGATAGCATTTGTTATATTTTCAAAAACATAACCTATTGATTTATTTCCTTTTAATTCACTAACTTTTGCAACAGATGTTAAAGCTCCACCTTTTGCATACATTCCAATACCTTCAGCACTCTTAACTTTAATATCAAAGTTATTATCTATGCTTCCACCATTTTCTACATAAGCTCCTAATCCTTTTACTCCATCTACTTCAACAGTAGTTGTAGCATTGGCACTTACTTTTCCACCCTTAGTTCCTAATGCAATACCATTTGCCCCTACTTTTAATGTTCCTCCACCATTTAGAGCAACTTCTGAGTTATTTCCATCAGCATAAGCTAAAATTGAGCTTCTATTTGCATCTGATGATTCTAATTTTCCACTAGCTAAGTCAAATGTTAATTTTTTATTTTTTACATATAATCCTAATGAACCTTTACCAACTACAACATCTGTTTTAGAAATATTTCCATTTACTCCAAGAGCTGCAATTCCTATTCCACGACTATTTCCTGTTGTAGCTCCTATTGTTACTTTATTAGTTGATGATGATGTTATTGTAAAATCTTTTCCTTCATTAAAAACTAATCCTTTTGCATTAGTTCCTAAAGAAATATTAAAGTCTTTAACTTTTGTAACTGCCTGACTATCTTTAAAATATGCTCCAACTAATTTATCTTTTGTTCCAGAAATTTTTCCTACAATAAAATCTTGGTTAGTCTTTGCTTTAACTGCTACTAGTCCTGTTGCTTCATCACCAGTTAAATTAATTTCACCAGCATTATTTAGAGTAGTATTTTCAAGACTGTTGTCATTAGTTGTATAAATTCCGACTCCTTTAGCTCCTATATTTATTTTTGCTCCTGTTGCATTTTCTATATTTGCACCTTTTCCATAGATTCCAGTAGTTTTTTCTCCAGAAGTAGTTTCAATGATTCCTTTATTTATGATATCTACTTTTAAACCAGCTGTATTCTTAGCTATTGCTGCTATTCCTGTTCCTTTATCTCCACCTAGCTTAATATGACCATTTGGACTTTCTAAAGTAAGTTTATATGTTCCAGATTTATCATAAATACCATTTATACCTATTCCATTTGCTCCTACTTCTACAATAGAATTAATACTAGAATTAGCATTTTTAAGTGTTAAGAAACTTCCTGAACCAGTTATATGCAACCCTGTTCCAGTTGTTATAGTTCCTCCATCTTGATATATTGCTCTTCCATTTGTTCCATTAAAATTAATATTTGCAGTACCAGTTTTTCCTAAATCTACTTCTCCACCTTTTAGATAAACTGCTGTTCCTTTATCTCCTACATTAAAAGTAGTATTTTGAGCAATGAATTTTGAATGTTCAGGAATATAAGCTCCTATTCCACTTCCAACATTAATAGTTCCATTATGAGTTACTGTTGAACCACTACCTCCTGTTGCTCCAAGATAAAAACCTATAGTCTTTTCTCCACCTAATTGAATATCAGTATTTACAGTTTTATTATATCCTGATTTTGTATAGACTCCTATTCCATAATCATTTCCACTGCCATTACCAACTGTTACTTTTGAACCTGATAAGAATTCTGCATTACCTTCTGCATATACTCCTATATGAGCTTTTCCAGTAGCTGATGTTATTTGGCTTTTAATTTTAGTAGTTCCTGATGCATATAAGGCAACTGTTTTATCTGCCCCTGCTACTGTTGGTGCAATATTAAAGTCTACAACAGAATCCTTTGCATATACTCCAACTGCCCCTGTCTTTGTCAAATTAAGAGTACCTGTATTTTTAATATTACCTTCTTTTGTTCCTTGAAGTACAAGAGCTATATTTTCAGCAGAAATTTTTCCTTTATTTTCAAATTTAGCATTAGCTCCATTTACATATGCTCCTATTGCTTTTAGAGGTTCTTCATTTTTTGCAACTATTTCTGCACCAGTATCATTAATTCCTTCTGAATTGTCTTCTACAACCATTCCAATAACTTCACCATTAGCATTAATAGTTCCTTTATTAGTAACTTTTGCTGTTTTGCCACTGGCTGCATTTGCAAGCATTCCTACTGATAATCCTGCTTCATCATTAAAATCGTAGATATCTATTGTCTTTCCTGTTTCATTTATTGCTTCACCATCTACTACATATACTCCAATACCACTTTTGAAATCCCCATTATTTCTAGATTCACCTAATTGTATTTTTCCTTTATTTCTAAATGTAGAATTTCCTGTTATATATGCAGCAACATTATTCTTTCCTTTTTTTATAATAATTTCTTTATTGTTATTTAATTTTAAGCCATTAGCATATAAAGCAAGTAAATTTTCTCCAGCTGTTACTACTATATCTGTATCATGATTAACTTCATTGCCTGTACCTTCATAATATATTCCAGCTGCTGATGTTCCTGCTGTTTTATTTTCTAGTTCTAATTTTCCTCCACTTAGATGGCTACCTTTAGTTAAATACATACCTGTTCCAGCAGAAGAAACTTCAACTTTATGTGTTCCTTCAACAGTAACTGTTCCTTTATTTCCATAAAGTCCTATTCCACTATTTTTAGCTTCAATTAATCCACCATTTCCACTAAGTTTTAAGTTACCATCAGTAAATACTCCAACAGTGCCTTGACCAGCAGAAGAAACTTTTAATGTATTTATTATATTATTTTTACCACTTCCAGTAGTATTTTTTGCATAAACTCCTATACCACTATTTGTGACAGAAATTTTAGCATTTGAAGCTGTCATATTCAAAGTATTATCTACAAAAGTTGTTTTATCTTTTACAGCAGTATTAAAGTACATACCTATTGCTTTAGCTGTTGAAGTTGCACTTCCACTTGGATTAACTTTAAATTCATTATTTAATGTTGCTGTACTTCCTAAATCTGTTGTTCCATCATTTCCACCTTGTGCAAATAAATATATATTATTTCCAGCATGATTTAGACTGAATGTATATGCTCCACTTCTACTGTCTACCCATTTAGCACCTGCTAAATATGCTCCTATATTATTTTTAGCATTTGCATTAGTAAAGTCCATTGAAGCTGTTTTATCATTTATAGTTGCCCCCTTTGCTCCATATAAACCAATAGAATTTTCTTTTAAGAATTTTATCTTTCCTTCAGAAGTAATTACTCCATTTGCTCCACTAGCATAAGCTCCAACAGATTTTTCTCCATTTAATTCAATATTTGTATTAGCTTTTAAAGCTATCTTTTTTGTACCAAATAATCCAGTAGAACCTTTACCTAATTTCATAATATATGGGTTTGTTCCATTACCATATAGTAAATCTCCTTCTCCTGAAATACCAATACTATTTTCATTCAATGTTACATTTGATTGAACAGTTAATTCATAATCTCCTTTTGAGTAATATGCTATTACATTATTAAGATTTCCTACTGCTACTTCTGTCTTAATTATAGAACTTGTTCCACGTTCAGCAAGTATTCCTACTTTATTTTTAGAATCTTTTGATTGTGTTAATGTAACTTTGTTTCCAAGTAAGTTTGAACCACTACCTTTTAAGTAAATACCTACTCCATTATCTCCATTAAAGTCTATAGTTCCTAAATCTTTATTGGTTTCTCCAACATTAGAATCTTCTGCATAAATTCCTACTGCTTCTTTACCTATTTTTATTTTTCCACCTTCTGGCTTTACATTTACTTCCTTAACATAAATTCCTACTGCTGTCTTTTCATCCGAATCTCCTACTTCAATATTTCCTTTATTTGTTACTAAATGAGTTGTTACTGTCTTATCAGGATTGTTATTTATTGCATAGATACCAATAGCATCCTTACCTGACATTTTTATATCTTTTTCATTTGTGATATTAACAGTTCCTTCTCCTAATTTTCCTCCAAATTCATTTACTATTGGATTATGAGAGCTGCCTTCTCTATATGCCATTCCCAAGATACCTACTGATTGATTTCCACCTACATCAATATTTCCTTTATTATCTATTTTAGAACCATTTACTACATATACTCCCACAGCTTGCTTATTAACTACATTGTTTTCTTTTTCAACTTCTATTTTTGATGTTGCATCAATATTTACTAAACCATAGTTAATAAATGCTCCTATTGCCCCTGCTCCTGCATCTGTTCTATCTGCTATTATTTTTGAATTAACTAAATTAATAGCTGTTTCATTTACTCCATTTGCATTTTTACTTGAGTTCATTTCAAAACCAACTACTTGACCATTGAAATTGTCATTTGCAAAACTACTACTTAGAACAGCTTTTATTGTACTTCCATTTACAGTAGCTTTTAATCTTTGAGCTAAAAATCTATTAAAATATTGGTATCCATCTCTCTTAGCTTGGTCAGTATCATCTTTTGTTCCAGATTTATCAAGATTTCCAATAGTTATTTCTCCACCATCTACTGCTGCTACTTTATATTTAGTTGATGTACTTCCAGTAAATAAGTTATTTAAAGAACCTGATCCTAAGCCCAATTTAGTTTCTATTTTACTTTTTATACTTGTTTCTATTCCACCAACTGTCGTTAATCCTGTTGCTCTTTTTAAATTAAATGCAACAACATCATCAGAGTGTACTTTTATCTTTGTTCCTGAATTTAATTTTGTTGGTAAAGTTGAAGCTCCTAAATCAACATCAAAAGCAGTTGAACTTCCATATAAATTTAATTCAGCATCTTTTAAATCTACTTCCCCTTTTCCATCTGAATATACTGCATAACCGTTTCCTGTGTATTCTAACTTACCACCAGAAAAATCAATATTAGATTTATCTGTACCCTTTTCTCCAATAGAAGATAATCCCACACTTCCATCTTCAACTTTTATATAATGTTTTTGTGCATTAATAACTCCACCATCTTTTGCAAATAAACCTATCCCTTTTCCATTTTCACCTTTTATATGAATAGTAGGTTCATTTGGTAAAGTTGTTCTATTCATGTTTATTTTACCTTTATCTTTTGCATATACTGCTGTTGAATTTCCACCTAAATAAAATTTAAGTGAATCTGGTGTTACTACATTTATTTTTGACCCTACCCCTGCTGCATATAAAGGAACTGCATCCTTTACAAATTTATTTGTAACTTTATCTCCAGCTGTTACTGTATTTTTTAAATTAATAGTACTTCCCTCAGTTGCCAAAGCAATTTTTTGTCCTTCTCCACCTGTTATTTTTGTAATTCCATCAAAGTTTACAGTACTTGCTCCTTTTGCATAAATTCCTATATTGTTACTTCCTGACTTTAATTCTATACTACTTTCTGTTTCACCTGATGTAGCATGAGGTTTTATTAATTCTAATGTTCCTTGTTGTGCATAAATCCCCATGCTTCCTGAAGAATTCCCTTCAATCACTATTTTCCCAGCTGTTTTAGCTGTTCCAGCACCCTCTACATCTTGAAGAATTCCAATGGCTTTTGTTGCATTTATATCAAATTTAACTAAATTCTTCTCATTAGAAATATTAGTATTTTGAGCTACAAATCCCATTGAGCCTTCTCCTTTTAGTGAAATAGGTTTTCTTAGCCAAACTAAATGTCCATTCATCATAGTACTATTTTGACTATCTTTTGGAAAAATAACTCCTATTGCATTTTTTCCACTAACTTCAATAGTTCCATCATTTATAAAAGCAGCTCTCCCGTGTCCTAAATTACCATAAGCTGCTCCATAAACTATAGAGCCTTCTCCCTCTGCTTTCATTGTTCCATTATTAGAATAAATCCACGCTTTTGCTTGACTTGTATCTGGACTATGTTTAATAATAATAGAATTTTTTCCTTTTGCAGAAATAGTTCCCTCATTATCTATGTAATTTGTTCTCAAGTTTCCATAATTATGGGAAGTAGTAAATAAATAGGTAGTATTATCTGCATTTAGATTTACTATTCCCTTATTTATAAAAAGTAATTCAGTATTATCTTCTCCTTTAATTCCAGAGTAAGTTTGATATCCTTTTAAAGTTGTTTTCTTATCTGCTGTAATTGAGCCATCACTGACTCTATCAGCTAAATTTCCACTAACTTGCCCTTCTGTTTCTAAGTTAATTAAAGTAAAGCCTGCCCTATTATTGTTAATAACTACTCCATTTGAATACTCTGAATAAGGGACATTTAACAAAGTGTGGAAAAATTGTTGTCCTATGTTATAATTCCCATTTGATGGTTTAGTTCCTTGTGGATTTGTTCCTAAAAAAGCCTTTGCCTGATACCCCTTTACATTAATTGTATTACCACCTTCAATATTAAATGTTCCAGCAGTTAGTGATACTTGTGAAATCGCTCCTCTATTTCCATCCCACCACCAATACTCAACACTTGGATTAGCACCTGAGCCAGTTAAATCTGCTTGAACCTCTCCAGGTGGTGTTATAACTATGTCTTCTGGTGCTTCAGGAGGTGTAATTAATCTTGGTGTAAACCCAGCTGGTGTAGCAGGTGGTTGCACTGTTGGTGCATTTATTGTTGGTGCTGCTGCTACCTCTGGTGTACTTGGAGTTACATTCACTTCTGACACTGCTGCAACTGTTATCCCTTGTAATGCTGGTACTGTACTTGGTGTAGTTACACTTGGATTTGGTTCATTAGGAGGTGTCATTTCACCTATTGCAACTTCTTCAGGAGCTGTTAATGTTATTTCTCTCACTTCAACTGTTGGTGGTGTGACACTTGGTGCTGTAATATCTTTTTTTATTACTGCTTTTTCAACTATTGTTTTTTCAGTTACTGCCTTTGGTGTAATATTTGCTCCAAAATCTATTTTATCAACAAATTCCAATGGATTTTTAACTATTCCATATTCTCCATAATATTTCCCATTAGAAAATTGTCCATATCCCATATTTTTTCCATAAGAAGCAGAATATTCAGGTCCATTAAAGTTACTTTCAGTTTTGTTCTTATTTTTGCTATAATTTCCCCAATTAGCAAAGATAAATCCTTGATATGATTTTTCTAATGGTTTTACCCAAAATTCTCCTCTTTGTGTCAATTTCTTTATTTTTAATTCTATATCTTTTATACTTTCATCTGCTTCTTTTAGTATTTGAGATATATTTTCTTGTTCTTTTTCTATTCTTGTCTTTATTTCTGTTCTTAATGGCACTTGTACTGCTTCATCTGCATAAGAAAAACCACCATTAATTAAAAATGTTATTAATAGTGCCATAGAGTAGCTTAGTCTTTTATTATTCTTTAAAAAACTTTTTAGACAACTTTCTACTTTATTATAGTCTTTCATATTTTCCCCCTCTTATTTTATTCCTGCATTATTTAATTCTTCTAATTTTTGTAATTTTTCTTGGTATGCTTTTAGTTGTGCTTTCTTTTCTTGATATTGTTGTACATCCGCTTGTAGGGCATTCATTTCATCTGAAACTCTTGTCATTTCATATTCCATTATTTCCCCTCTTGTCATTCCTTTATGTGATTTTTTGTTTTGAACAGTGGCTTCTTCCTCTATAACTTCCTCTCCATTATCAGTTACAAGTTTCTTTTCTACTTCTACTGTTTTTTCTTTTTTCTTATCAGCTTCTTTTAAAAGTCTTGATATTTGAGCTTCTTTACTTTCATCTACACCTGTATCTATATTAGCACAAGCAAATAAAAATAAAGAAGATAATAGTAATAATATTTTTTTCAAATTTTTCCCCTCCCTTTATTTTTCTTCTGTGATATTTTTTAAAGCTTCTTCAACTTGATTTTTTGTTTCTTCAACATCTATCTCTTCTTGTCTTGCTTTTTTAGCTATATCAAGCATATTATCTATTTTTTCTTTTGCCTTATCTACTTTATACATAAGTTTTTCATCTTCTGTCATATTAGCTAATTTTTCTTTTTCTATTTCAGCCTCTTCAGCTGTCATTTCTACTTGATAACCTTTGGCTTCTTTTTCTTTTTTCTTATCTAATTCTTCATAATATTCTCTTTTTTCTTCTAATATTTGCATAGCATCTCTATCTTCATTGTTTGTTACATTATTTGCACTGTTAGTACATGCAATTAAAGATGCCATACTTAGAGAAAACAGTAACATTCCTTTTATTTTCATTTTTCCCCCTCACTATCTTATTT
>ERZ1036438.647-NODE-647-length-11266-cov-14.361877_pt1 | contig 11266 bp, 9 predicted proteins | sample MGYA00514224_ERZ1036438 | MGnify/ENA primary metagenome ERZ1036438 (study PRJEB33795, sample SAMN09464924) | human gut metagenome | host: Homo sapiens | place: USA: Stanford, California | collected 2016-07 | study: EMG produced TPA metagenomics assembly of the...
CTTATTTCAGCGGACAAGGAAACTCGTTATTCCCGATGATTCACAGTCTGATAGCCACTTTCCTGTTCCGTATACCGTTGTCATACTGGTTCAGCCAGATAGATAGCTCGTCGCTGTTTATCATGGGATTTGCTCCACCCATTTCAACGGTCGTTTCATTATTGATCTGTATCTGGTATTTACGATATACCCAAAGGAAATTATATTTGAGAGGCACAATGATGCCTGCTATGTCGAATTAGGTGTTTTTAAGTGACATATATTAACTAAAATCTATTTTGTATGGAAGCTTATTTGAAGAAACTCTGTTTTGAGTATCAGGTGGATGAAAGAGAAGTGAAAGAGCTGTTGGCTCGAATGGAAATGGTGTATCTGGATAAAGGAGAAACGATTGCTTCTGCCACATTGCCAGAACAGAGCTTGTACATTATTGTTTCCGGTATTTTGCATACATATACCACTCATGAAGGAGAAGAGAGAACCAATCGGTTTTTCTCTGCGGGTGATGCTGTGTTATGCTATAATTCAAGTCAGTATTCTATCAAGACACTGACGAAATGTGCTGCTTATTACATCAGTGAAGAGGAGATTGAAGAGTTGTGTGCATCTTCAATTTCATTTGCGAATCTGGTCCGTCAACTGATGGAGTATCAGTTTTACTTTAAAGAGGAAGAGGATATGAATGCCCGCAAGCTGACAGTAAGGGAAAGGTACCTCTCTTTATTGGCGGAAATTCCGGATATTCTGTACAGGGTGCCATTGAAGCACATTAATCATTACTTGGGGCAGATGTGACCAGTTTGGGATATCTGGCCGGAAGTTCTAAATAGGAAATATAACCTAGACATATTTTTCTATGTATTCCTTATCAGATGGTTCATGGCTTATTCAATCGAATCGAATTTGAAAAGTCTTTGGATTATTTGGTAAGGAATACTATTTTTGTATTCTGAATGAAAAACTCAATACCTCGATATACTTTTTATAAGCATAAGTATGGGAGTGAACTTTTGGTCGATGTAGTAGAACTGAAGTATGTGAAGAAGTTCCTGGCTAAAAGTGCTGTCCACACTCTAAATTATTATGATATTACTTTTATAACAGAAGGTAAGGGAGCTTTTTCAGTCGATAACCAAACCTATGAAGCAATTCCTCGTGACGTTCTTTTCTCTAAACCGGGGGAAATCCGGAACTGGGATACTCATCATATCACCAATGGGTATGCTCTGATTTTCGAAGAAGAATTTTTGTCTTTCCTCTTTAAAGATTCTTTGTTTGTACAGCATCTTTCGTTTTTTCAGATAGAAAGTTCTTCATCGCTACTACATTTGTCTGATGAGCTTTATACACGCATACTTGAAACCTTGCATGATATAAAGGTGGAGATTGATTCGTATCAACAGGGCGATGTACACGTTTTGAGAGCATTGCTTTATGAAGTCCTGATGTTGCTGGACCGTGCTTACCTTAAAATGACTTCGATAGAGGAGGGCAGAAGTAGGGAAGTTTCCAATAATCATGTAAGTAAATTCATGAATTTGGTTGCTACACATGCAAAAGAGCAACATTCGGTTCAATATTATGCGGATAAGCTCTGCATTACTCCTAATTATCTGAATGAGATGATAACCTCGACCATGGGAATCAGCGCAAAACAATATATTCAGAGCAAGGTGATGGAAGAGGCTAAGAGGCTGCTTGTTTATACGGACTTTCCTATAGCTGATATTGCATTTGAACTCTGTTTTTCAACGGTTTCTTATTTTATCCGTAGCTTCCGGCAGCATACGGGAGAAACTCCGTTATTGTATCGTAAAGTACACAAACCGTAAAAAGTGCTATTTCTACCTTTCTTTTTATTGCATTGCTTTCCTGGCATTTCTCTACTTTCGCATCAGATAATAAACCAATAATAAAAAGTAAAATGATGAGAGACGCGGAAAAAACAGTAGGCAACATGATTGATAAGCTGAAAACAGCTTTTATCGGTTCGATAGACGGTGAAGGATTTCCTACCATCAAAGCAATGCTGCAACCCAGAAAAAGAAAGGGGATAAAAACTATTTATCTGACAACAAATACTTCGTCCATGCGTGTGGCGCAATACCGTGAGAACAACCATGCGTGTATCTACTTCTGTGATACGAGATTCTTTAGAGGTGTCATGCTACGCGGTACGATGGATGTCTTGACGGATAGTGCCAGTAAAGAGATGATCTGGCAGGAGGGAGATACCATGTATTATCCGGAGGGAGTGACGGATCCCGATTACTGTGTATTGAAGTTTACTGCTATTTCAGGACGTTTCTATAGTAATTTTAAATCGGAAGATTTTGTGGTCGAATAAGGTGCAAGATGGGGTGATTGGAATGGTAATAACGGAGTGTGTCAAAACGCAGATTAACGCAAATTATCGCAGAAATAATTTTATAAGTCGTTGATTAATATATCAATATAATTGGAATAATCTGCGATAATTTGCGTTAATCTGCGTTTTATTATTCATTATGACACACCTCCTTATATAGTATCTATACTATTCCTCATAACACAATAAGTTCTGCAATTGGTTGATGATGTTTTGTTTCCATTCTTGCAGGAAGTCAGCAAAAGCGGCTTCATCTTCCAAGAATAAAGATACTATCAGGTTCTTGGCAAGAAATGGATAGCTCAATAGGCTGTAGACAGTCAGAAATACAATATGTATCGGAACCTTTTTAAGTTTACCGTCTTCCATTGCTGTCAGTATACTGTCTTTCACTTGGGATAAAGCATCTCCGAACTGAAGTTCTTTTGCAGTGGCAAGCAAGTGGTTTACATCACGCTGTATTTCTCCGCAAATGAATCTGGGAAGACAGGGATTACTTGTGAAAAGCTCAATATACTCATCCAGAATCATGCTTAGTCGCTCCATAAATGGGATATCCTGTTTTACTATATCCTGTATTTTCGGCATTAAAGACATGACTATCGAGCCGAACACGGCTTTGAACATCTTATCTTTGGTTCTGAAATAATAATGTAAAGTGGGCCGGTTGATTCCTACCGTTGCAGCAATATCACTCATGCTGGTCTCCACAAATCCTTTTTCTATAAAAAGTTGTTGGGCAGTTTTTATTATTTGCTGCTCTAAATCGCTATGTTCCGTTGTAGCCATAATTTTAGTTGTTTATGTTGTCAATAAAAAGTAATAATCTGTTTGTTATGTTCACATCGCTGACGCTACTGTCAAAGTCTAAAGATAGTATATTCATTTGAGGGCACAGCGATTTTATACGTTTTTCTATTCCTTTTTCTACAATGTGATTGGCAATGCATCCGAAAGGTTGCAAGCTAATGACATGATTGACTCCTTGGGAAGCAAAGGATAGTATTTCACCGGATATCAGCCAACCCTCTCCAAACTGGGTGCCCGGGGAGATGACTTGTTTAGCTTTTTCTGCCTTTTCAAAGATTGATTCGAACGGCGTGAAGTAATTGAAATTTTTGCCGATTTCATTCACTTTATTAATCTGCTTCTGGACTTTCTTGTATAACCAGTCGATAACAAAGTCGGGAGTGAGTTTTCGCTGCAAGTGTTGGTTCTGTCTCACTTTCAGGTTGACAAATCCCTGCATGAAGAAATCACTTATCAGTGGCGGAATCACTTCGATCTTCTGGTTGATGAGCCATGAGGTGACGTCCTTTTGAGCAAAAGGGTTGAACTTCAGGAATATTTCTCCAACAATACCTACTTTGTGACAGGATCTCTGTTCACAGATTTTGTTGAAGTCTCTGGCAGCGAGATATAAGTAACTCAACAAGTCCTCCGGTTTATTTTTCTGGATGATGGGCTGTGCTGTATCCAGATAAAGATCGCGCAGACGGGCGGCCTGTCCCCGTTCTTTCTCACGAACGACGGCTGCATAATAGAATTTAGCGATACAATCACTGTATAACACAGACGCAAGTATGATTGGCAAAACCTTGAGCCAGTTTACTTTAAAACCGGATTGCTCATTTTCAATACCACTGCCGAAAGCAAGTGATACCACCGGTGTATTGGTGTATCCATTCTCAATCAATGCCTTTTTTATCAGTGAAATATAGTTGCTGGCACGACATTGTCCACCGGTTTGTGTGATGGCAACGCACGTATTGGCAGGATCATAACGTCCGCTTTTAAAGGCTTTTACTATGTCGCCGACAATCAATGTTGCCGGATAACATACCTCATTATTGGAGTATTTCAATCCCCAGTCGCAAGATGCGGTGTCGCTCAACGGTAACGTTTCCATTTCATATCCGGCCACTTTCATGATGGATGGAATGAGTGGTGAAATGAAAGGCGTAAAGAATGGAGCGAGGATTTTCTTCTTTTTGTCTTTCTTGGTGAAAGGAGCAGTTGAAACAAATGGCTCGGGATCTTTCGCTTGAGAATGTTTCAAACTGAAATTCAAGCTTTCCACCAACGAGCGGACTCGTAATTTGATGGAGCCGATATTATTAACATCGTCTATCTTGAGCAAAGTAAGATTCTTGCCGTATCGTTTCAGCAAGTTACGTACTTCATCTATAAGGAAAGCATCCGGACCGCAGCCAAAAGAAGTCATCTGCATATATTGTATGTCACCCTCTTGCATTGCCGCCCACTTGGTTGCTTTCAGAATACGGTTGGTAAATGCCCATTGAGAGAGGTAATGAGTCTTTTCCAATGAAATCTCCTGCTGGCGGACAATATCATCAGTTATCACATAAACTCCCATCGCAGCAATCATGTCCGAAACCTTGTGCTGTATCAGTGGATCGCTATGGTAAGGGCGTCCGGCGAGTAAGATAATCAGTTTGTGTTTTTCCCGTCCCTCGTTCAGAACTTCCTGATTATAGGCAGCAATTTTTTCTTCGAAAGCATATTGTTCCTGTAATGCGCGTGAGAAGGCATTTTTGCATACCTCATCCCTGATACCCAAAGATTTCAGATATTCATAGCATTGTTTATACAGCAATGCTTCATCTTTGAAGGTGATAGTCGGAGCATCTATCGGTATATTCTCTTCCTGTACACTTTTGATGACTTCCGAATAACCGGAAACGATGGGGCAATTATAGCTGTTTTGCTGTTGCTTATCCTTTTTCTCGAAAACAACGAACGGCATAAATATCCGGTTGACGTTTTGCAGTGTCAGGTTACGGATATGACTGTGCACAAGTTTGGCAGGGAAGCAGATGTTATCAGACATCACCATGCCGGCAGCAGTCTCGTATTTGCTGAATGTAGAGGGGGCCGACAACTGTACCTGAATGCCGCAAGCAGTAAATAAGGTATGCCAGAAAGGGTATTCCTCATACATATTCAGAATACGTGGAATGCCTATGGTAAATAGGGGTTGTGGAATGTCTGCGCTCCGGTCGAATAATAATTCCAGCTTTTTATCATACGTATTGATGCCTTTGTCCGCATGGCTTCCTTTATTGGAAAATACCTTTTCACATCGGTTGCCGGAGAAGTAATGGTTGTCATTGTTGAACGTATATCGCATAATGGCGCACTGGTTCTCGCACCCCCGGCATTGAAGTTGCTTGGAAGTATATTGCGCCCATTGGAGCATCTCGTTCAGCTCCGTCACCCGGGCATTTTCGATTTGTTTGGCATATAGGGCACAACCAAGAGCACCCATCAATTCAGGACAGTTACTGCGGAAGGTTTGTTTCCCGGTCAGCTTTTCCAGACTTCGTACGATGGAATCATTACGCATGGTTCCTCCCTGCACGACAATATGGTCGCCAAGTATCTCCGTGTCTTTTAATTGCAGAACCTTATACAGGCAGTTTTTAACAACGGAATAAGATAATCCGGCAGCTATATCCGCTACGGACGCTCCTTCCCGAAGTACCTGTTTTACTTTGGAGTTCATGAAGACTGTGCAACGTGTACCCAGATCACATGGTGCTTGCGAAAAACAAGCTGCTTTGGCAAAGTCCTCCACACTGTAATCCAGCGATTGCGCAAATGTGCTGATAAAAGAACCGCAACCGGAGGAACAGGCTTCATTGATTTCGATTCTGTTGATTACTCCGTCGTTCACAAAGATGGCTTTCATATCCTGCCCTCCAATATCCAGGATAAAAGAAACTTCTTTGCTGATATGTTTGGCAGCAGCATAATGAGCGATGGTTTCAATGATTCCCGCATCCATGTGGAAAGCCGCTTTTATCAGATCTTCTCCGTAACCGGTAGAACATCCTCCTTTTATGCGCAGGGTAGTTCCTCGTCTCCGGCATTCTTCATATAGTTTCTGCAAGCCGTTCTCTACTGTTTTTATAGGGTTTCCGTTGTTGTCGTGATAATAGGAGTAAAGGATACGATGATTGTTGTCGAGTACTACGATTTTGGTGGTAGTAGAGCCGGAGTCTATGCCGATAGTTGCTTCCTGTAATCCGGGACGCAGACTGGCATATTGAATTTTATACTGGTCTTTTTCTTTTTTCCATGACCGATATTCTTCCTCACTGTCGAATATAGGAGAAAGATCACTCTGGAAAGGTGAGGTAACACTTAGTTTGTTTTCTATTACCTGTATCAGGTTGGAGAGATGAATACTTTCTTCATTGTTCTCTGCCAATGCTGCTCCCCAGGCAGGGATCAGATTTCCTTTTTCCGGTAATATGAAATCTGTATCTTGTGACAGATTCAGATAGTTGGCAAATGCTTTTCGAAGGGCCGGAATAAAAGTCAATGGGCCACCGCAGAGTAATACCGGAGCTACGATATTGCAACCGCGTGCAAGTGTGACAGTGGTCTGTACGGCTACTGCATGGAAAATGGAAGCTGCTATATTTTCTTTAGATATATTTTTGGCTATCAGATTCTGTATGTCCGTTTTGCAGAATACTCCGCAGCGTGAAGCGATAGAGTATACCTGATTGGAACGAAGTGCTAGTTCATTCAATTCGTCGATGGAGACTCCAAGCAGAATAGCCATCTGGTCAATGAAAGCCCCGGTTCCGCCGGCGCAATTTCCATTCATGCGCAGGTCTGTAGCCTGTCCGTCCTGAAAGAAAACAACTTTCGCATCTTCTCCTCCAATATCGATCATAGTGGCTGTGTGCGGATGCTCCCGGCACACATAGTTTGTTGCAGCTACAACCTCTTGCACAAACGGCAGAGAGCATTTCTCTGAAATTCCCATTCCAACAGAGCCCGTAATGTGGAAAGATAAAGGAATATCACCCAACTGTTCCTTTATTTGATAAAGAAATCCGAGTAAACATTCTTGTATTTTTGCCTGATGCCTTTTGTATCCGGAAAACAAGACTGTAGTTCCATCTTTATCCAATACTACCATCTTAGTGGTAGTAGAGCCTATATCTAAACCCACTTTATATACATTCATATACCAAATATCTTAAATTAGACCTCGTGTTTGACATCTGTGTCAGACGCAAATGTATGTAAAAATATGGTAGATACGGCAAATCGTAATTGAAGTTTTTGATTTAATTAACGAATTGGGAAAAAAGAAAGATGGAATGTGAGGGAGGAAAACGATCGTGTAAAAAAAGACGTAAATGAATAATTGTGTATTTATATTACTTGTTGGGTTGTAGTAGATCTTTTATGGTGAATCTTAGAAATCTTGTTTACTCTATTTTTGACAAAAGGTAACGTGGCTTTTAATAAACCCGGATTCTGTTTATAATAAACTTTTTGATAGTTTTAGTAAAACGGTATTCGAGTTTATTATAAACTATTGTAGAACAGTTCTAGGATCAGACGAGAGATTTTAAGCTGAATTATAAACAAAATGGGGCAATAATCATTCGACTATTGCCCCATATCGTATAGGAGTGGTATTGTAAAATACCAGGTTATTTATGATTTATGTATGATTATTTCTTTCTATTTTCATGTTGTTTATACTTTTTCTTTTCTCAAAGATACAACATAAAAAGTCATTTGTCAAGAGTCTGATGAGAAAAGTAGCTTATCGGTCTCAAAACAGATGAATAACTTTACTTCTAATATCTGATTTTTATTCGGCTTTATTACAGAATCGGGGATTTGGGTACAAAAATCCGTAATTGATATACAATTCCATTCGTTTTATCGCAGTAAATTTGTAATCAGAAGTTTAACAATGAAAAGATAGAAGATGATGATAAAAACAATTCTAAGTGTTTTGTCTTTATTCGTTATGTTATCATGCAGTATGACAGGGAAAAAGGATATAAAACAGCAGCCTGGTATGTGCGCCAAATTACCTATGGCGGCTGACGGTATTGTGCGGCTATCGAAAATCGAGGTTTATCCGGAGTATCTTGAAGAATATATGAAATATGCGACCGAAGTGGGTGAAGTCTCCTTGCGTACTGAACCGGGAGTGCTGACTATGTATGCCGTCAGCGAAAAAGAGAATCCTGGCAGGATAACTATTCTTGAAACTTACGCGAGTCAGGAGGCTTATAAATCTCATATTGCATCGGAGCATTTTCAAAAGTACAAGCAAGGAACGCTGCACATGGTTAAGACTCTCGTACTCTCTGACCAAATGCCGCTTAACCCCGCAAATTGCATTAATAACTTCATTCAATAAACGAAATGATTATGAATAAACTCCTTTTATTTTCAGTATTTAGTATTTTAACACTCAATGTTATGGCACAAGAAAAGATAGTACAGACGGCAGGACGCGACCAGTTAGGAACGTTTGCCCCCAAGTTTGCGGAACTTAATGACGATGTTCTCTTTGGAGAAGTTTGGAGCCGCACTGACAAACTCGGTCTGCGTGACCGCAGTTTAGTAACCATTACCTCCCTTATCAGTATGGGAATCACGGACAATTCGCTCGTTTATCATCTTCAGTCGGCGAAGAAGAACGGCATCACCCGCACGGAGATCGCAGAGATTATCACTCATATAGGTTTCTATGCAGGTTGGCCGAAAGCGTGGGCAGCGTTCAATTTGGCAAAAGGAGTATGGTCTGAAGATATTGTTGGTGAGGATGCCAAAACAGCTTTCCAGCGTGAGATGATTTTCCCTATTGGCGAACCCAATACAGCCTATGCACAGTATTTTATTGGTAACAGTTATCTTGCTCCGGTTTCGCGCGAGCAGGTGAATATCTCTAACGTTACTTTTGAACCACGTTGCCGCAATAACTGGCATATTCACCGTGCAACGAAAGGTGGCGGACAGATGTTGATCGGTATAGCAGGCCGCGGCTGGTATCAGGAAGAAGGTAAACCGGCGGTAGAGATTCTGCCTGGTACGGTTATCCATATTCCTGCCAATGTGAAACACTGGCACGGAGCTGCTGCCGACAGTTGGTTTGCTCATCTGGCTTTCGAAGTTTCCGGTGAAAACACTTCCAATGAGTGGCTTGAGCCGGTCACAGATGACGAGTATAACAAACTCGAACAGACTAAACGATGATTTTTGCTAATCCTGCTTTATCTTTTGAAAGGAAATAATATGACTACCGAGGAATTTTAAGGAATATGTAAAGACGCGCAAAGCGCTTAATACAGAAGAAATACATCGTTTGATGGACGATATGGGCAATTATCAAAGTAATGGAAGAATGAAAACGCCTGTGGGGTTACTCCATCGTGATAATGTCTAAACTAATTAATGATAAGAAATATTTAAAATCAAAATAAAATGAAACAGATTATATTCATATTTATGAGTCTCCTTTGCTTTAGCTGCTCATCAAAAGCGCAGAATCAGACAGCGGATACTAATGTACAGTCCGATAAGAAAATCCTGGTTGCCTATTTCTCTTGTACTGGAACTACAGAAAAAGCCGCCGATGCCATTGCAAAAACGGTTGGCGGCAAACTTTATCAGATAACTCCCGCTACAGCCTATACCTCGGCAGATCTCGACTGGAACAACAAGAGTAGCCGTAGTTCAATTGAAATGACGACTGAAAATTCACGTCCAGAATTGGGGGGAGAAGCGCTTAATCTGAAAGATTACGACGTGATATTCCTTGGTTACCCGATATGGTGGAATTTATGTCCGCGTCCGGTCAATACATTCCTTGAGAAATATGATTTCTCCGGTAAAACCGTTATTCCATTTGCTACTTCCGGAGGAAGCTCAATAACTAATAGTGTAAAACAACTCAAGAAACTTTATCCAAAAATCGTATGGGGAGAAAGCCGATTGTTGAACGGAAGTGTCAAGCAGGCCGGAGACTGGGCGAAAGGAGTAATATAAAAATGGCTACTGAAAATATATTCACTAAATATGAGAAGTTAAATAGGGCGGAAGTAATAGTGAATATATTAAATGAGTAAGTATATTACGAATCATATTTAGATTATGCTTTTAGAAAAACTACTTAAAGAATTTAATTTTAGTACTAATATTTTTAATTGGGAGGAGTTTAAGTTATTCGACCAATATTTTGAACGAATATTAGTTAGTAAAGGTACATTTTTGATTAAGGAAGGAGAAACAGAGAGGTATAGTTATTTCGTTTTTGATGGAATATTACGTTGTTGGCTTTTAAATCATAACGGGGAAGAACAAACTTTCTGGTTTTGTAAAGAGGGTACATTTTCAATGTCAAACATATCTTTTACATTACAAACTAGGTCTGCATTTAATGTGCAAACAATTGTAGATAGTGTTATTTACCGAATAGACAAGAAGCAAGTAAATGAACTATATACCGCTATCCCTAAAGTAAAAACTGTATTTGAAGATTTAAATGCTATATTGTTGAATAAACTTTTGAAAAGAAATATCGACTTGATTAAATATTCTCCTGAACAGTATTATCTACAGATGATGGAAGAATATGGTATTACATTAAACTATATACCATTAAAAGATATAGCTTCTTATTTGGGTATCACACAGCAAGCACTAAGCAGAATCCGTAAACGTATTTTTTAACTTGGGTTCAGTGTTTTGAATGTATAAGTAACGAACTTTGCGGCTTTAAATTGCAATTACAAGTATGATTAGAAAAATTAAAGTTACGGATTATCCACGTTTGATGGAAATTTGGGAAAGTGCAGTATTGAGTACACATGATTTTCTTAAAGAGGAAGATTTTCTATATTATAAGGAACGACTTCCGGTATATTTTCAGTATGTTAATCTATTCGGATTTGAACAAGAGGGAATCTTAATCGGATTTATGGGAATTGCAGAAGGAAATCTTGAAATGTTATTTATTGACAATAAGTATCGAGGCGCAGGAATCGGAAAAAAATTACTGATTATCCGTTTATGCACCTGTTATATTCGCAATTACTAGTCTGTCAAAGA
>ERZ1036438.657-NODE-657-length-11084-cov-7.619458_pt1 | contig 11084 bp, 9 predicted proteins | sample MGYA00514224_ERZ1036438 | MGnify/ENA primary metagenome ERZ1036438 (study PRJEB33795, sample SAMN09464924) | human gut metagenome | host: Homo sapiens | place: USA: Stanford, California | collected 2016-07 | study: EMG produced TPA metagenomics assembly of the...
AATTTAAATTACAGATAATTAATAGAGTTTTAGTTAATTATGAATCTGTTAGACAAGTTGCTATTGATATTGGTTTGCCAGCTCCTAGTATTTTACATAATTGGCTTTCAAAATTTAAAGAAAATGAGTATAATGTTGTAGAGAAGAAAAAAGGAAGGAAACCTAAATCTATGACTAAACCTAAAAAAATGATAAAGTATTATCTGAAAAAGAAAAAATTAAACTATTAGAAGATGAAATAATTTACTTAAAAGCTGAGAATGAATACTTAAAAAAATTGAGAGCTCTAGTCCAAGAAAAGGAGCTAAAAGAGAAGAAAAAGTAAGAATAATAGCAGAACTTAGAGCTAAATATCCTTTCAAAATACTATTAAAGATTGCTAAAATATCAAGATCAGTATATTATTACTATATTGATAAAAAAGATATTGATGGGAAGAATAAAGATATTATTGAAAAAATCAAAAAAATTTACTATGCAAATAAAGGAAGATATGGTTATCGCAGAGTAACATTAGAATTAAAAAATTAAGGCTTTTATAGTAATCATAAAAAAGTTCAAAGACTTATGAAAAAGTTTAATTTACAAAGTATTATCCGTAAAAAGAGAAAATATTCTTCATACAAAGGTCAAGTGGGTAAAATAGCTGATAACCATGTTAAGAGAAATTTTGAAGCAATAGCTCCTAATCAAAAATGGTTTACTGATGTAACAGAATTTAATCTAAGAGGAGAAAAGTTATACTTACCAATATTAGATACTTATAGAAGATATATAGTTTCAATTTCGTGCAGTCCTAACTTAGAGCAGATAAATCATATGTTAAATTTAGCATTTAAAGAAAATGAGAACTATGAAAATTTGATATTTCATAGCGTTCAAGGATGGCAGTATCAGCATTACTCATATCAAGAAAGATCAAAAGTAAAGAAGATAACTCAAAGTATGTCAAGGAAAGGAAATAGTTTAGATAATGGATTAATGGAATGTTTCTTTGGATTATTAAAATCAGAAATGTTTTATGAACAAGAAGAAAAGTACAAAACATTAGAAGAATTAGAAAAAGGAATAGAAGAATACATATATTATTACAATAACAAAAGAATAAAGGAAAAACAAAAAGGATTAACTCCTGCTTCTTACAGAAGTCAATCCTTATTAGTAAGTTAAATTAAATTTGTCCAACTTTTTGGGGTCAGTACAAAGTACAATAACCTCTTTTCTCAGATCACCATTTTGTACAATCAAATAGCAAGCATATCTTGTAAGTTCATAATCTTTTATAGACTTACTTGTAGCACCTGCTTCCACGATTTTGCTGAGATCAGCAAAATCTTATCCTACTTCATGACTGCTATTCTCACAGGCAATCATCGCTCTATCAATTACCTTCTGAAAGTTTCTCTACTGAGAATAGTCAAGTACATCAGTGAGTTTCCTTGCACTCTAATATTCACTTCCAATTTTTCTAATATACTTAATCTCTTCAACTGCTTATATTCTTCTGCTTTTAAATTTGGCATATAGCATACACCTCCTTATCTTTACCCTTGTTATAAACATAATTCCTATGGTAGTTGTTCAATCCCAAGCTCTCTCAAGAATACATTATGAGCATCTTTTGCATTTTTGATGTCATTTTCTATTGTTCTCAATTCTTTTGCCACTTCTTTAATGTCAATTATTTTTTCTTCAGGAGCAGTACTTACATATCGAGAAATATTTAAGTTGTATCCATTTTTTTCAATTTCTTCGATAGATACACGACGAGAATACCTCTTATCATCTTCCTTGCGAAATTGATATGTTTCAATAATTTTATTTATGTGCTCTGGTAAAAGAACATTTTGTCGTTTGCCTTTTTCATAATACTCACTTGCATTGATAAATAATACATCATCAGGTTTCTTACATTTTTTCAATACAAGAATGCAAACTGGTATCCCTGTTGAAAAAAATAAATTAGCTGGCAATCCAATTACTGCATCAATATTTCCATCTTTCAGAAGTTTAGTTCTAATTTTTTCTTCTGCACCCCCTCTGAACAATACTCCATGAGGTAGAATAATCGCCATCGTTCCATTTTTACTCAAAAAATGAAACCCATGTAACAAGAATGCAAAATCAGCTGCTGATTTTGGTGCAAGTCCATAGCTCTTAAAACGAAAATCTTCAGCAAGTGTATCGTCTGGTTCCCATCGATAACTAAAAGGCGGATTTGCTACTATTGCATCACACTCTAACTTTTTTGCTGGATTCATTTCATTCAGTAACGACCAATCATTAAGCAGAGAATCACCATGAAAAATTGTAAATTCTGAATCTTTAAAGCCGTGTAATAACATGTTCATTCTTGCAAGGTTATATGTTGTTATATTTTTTTTCTTGTCCATATATTTGGCTTATACTATTTGGTTCAAGATGTTTCTTTACATTGATAAGTAATGAACCGGAACCACATGCGAAATCCAATAAATTATTAATAAATTTTCTTTTTCCTAATTCCGGTTTTTGGCTATCCAATATAACAATTCTAGAAAGAATATTAGAAATCTGCTGTGGTGTATAAAATTCTCCAGCTTTTTTACCTGAACCTGCTGCAAATTGTGCTATTAGATACTCATAAGCATTGCCTAACAAATCCACTTCATTAGTAAACTCGGCAAGTTTTTCGGCAATTTCCGTTATTATAGAGCAAAGCATTTCATTACGTAATTGATAATTTTTACCCAATTTATCTGAATCAAGATTCACCTCTGAAAATAGTCCATGAAATGTACTGTCAAACGATTCATTTTCAATAAATTTAAAACCAGCTTGCAAAGTCTTCAAAAGTTGATTATTTTGAGTTCGAGATAACTCATAAATATTACTCCATAAGTACTGTGGCTTAATGACAAAATGAACCTTTTTACGCATCTGAGTCTCAAAAAAGGATACTTGATCCAAATTATTGATATACCATAAACTCAAAGGAGTTAGCTTCCGACTTTCAAGTAAACTAGCATATTCATCGACAAGAGTTTGTCTTGCTCTTTTAATGACCTCATTATTTGTCTCATTTTCCTTTATGGGTAGCTTACTTACAGGCAATGTATTAAAATAATCCGTTATCTTTAATTTTAACTCAGCTATAGCTTTATCTATTTTTCCACTATTTTTTATGTTTTCAATTTCTTTCTCACAATCTATATAGTCTTTGCTAAGTTCCTTATTTACCGCAGTCTCATAATTATCTGAAAGATATCTTAAAAAAAGGAAGGATAACATATAATCACGAAAATCATCTGCATTCATAGTGCCTCTAAGTTTATCAGCGATTCTCCAAAGGGCTGCCCCTAACTGCTTTTGTTGTATATCATTCATTACTCTTCCTCCTGATTTTGACTTTCTTCAAATATTCTCTGATTAAAATTATAGTCTTCCAAAAAGTTATTAAGGATGTTTCTAAAATATTCTTTATTTTCCTCTACCATTTCTTTAGGATCAAATAAAGAATAATTTCCATGACTCAAAAGGTTGACTATCCTTGTATATACTGGCTCATTTTCTGCATCACCTTTTCTAATGCATGAAGAAAAATGGGCATAACCATGAAATGACGCTGTTTTTTCTAATATGTTTCTCAATATATTGAAATGATAAGTGTATAATATCCCAGTATCAGATGCTTTTTTTAATTCCTTCAATAATGCAACATGATGAAAAAATGGTGTTTTAGTAGTATCTTTTAAAATATATGTAGCATTGCCTTTGCTTTTTTGCAAAAATAACTGCTCAGCTCTGCTAATTTCATTACATAAAACATTAAAAAACAATGTGTGATGTGATGATACGATAACTTTTACGCCTTCTCCTTTCATAAGTGCCGCCAAATGACTAGCTACGGCAATTACATTATTATCATCCAAAGAAGAGATCGGATCATCTACATAAATATATTTTACCCACTCATATGCCTCCGCTTTGTCTATTACCAATTGGACAATAGCCAAGAAAAAGCACCAAATAAAGATGTTCTCTTCGCCCCGAGACACCTTAATATAGTCTATTCTTTGCATAGATTCTTTTCTATAAAAATTTATATATGCATCATCATAATAGATAGTAAAATCAAAGTTAGCATATCGCTGAAGAAGTGGGCGAATCCTGTTATCCATATCAAGATCTTTTAATCCATTGAAAAAGCGAGAACTCTTATTGAACTTTAACACACGTTCTGTATCATTGTCTAAATCATTATCCCAATAAAACAGATCTTCTGTAAAAGCATTGTAATAGAGTGTATCTGCTGTTTTTTCTCCAGTTTCTTCATTCAATTGCTGTCCTAAAGACTTAAATTCAGCAGAAAGTCTTGTTTTACCTGTTCCGTTATAAGCAAATAAAACAATGTATTTTTTCTCCTCCAATAATCTTTTAAAATATTCAGCAATTTCTCTAATTGAATTAAATTCTTTATATCCAATTCTTTTAAAAATAAAATCAATGTTTGCAAGTGCTTCATTAGATAATCCTTCTTTCAAAATATAAGTTTCAGAACCTATATCTTTTTTGTAATTATCCGTAATTATTTTTTTATATTGTTGGAAAGGTTTATTTCCTAAGGTTTTGTTTGTTAGTTTTTGAAATTCTTCTTTTGTGAAACTTTTTGGGATATTCATACTCATTTACAAACCTCCTCAATAGAAGGAAATAATCCTTGCATTAATGCTTTTTTATGCTGTTTTAGTGCTTCTATTTTATCTGTTTGTCTATTTATCAAATCATTTATTCCAGATAAAAAATTTGCTATTTTTTTTTGCTCTTTGATGTTCTTTGGATAACTTATAACCATATTTTTCAAATTAGAATTATATAGCCTTCTTACTGTACCTCCATCAGATGTTTGCCATTTTAGATTAGAATAACAATAATAAAGAAATTGATTAATTATTTGTCTTTCATTATTGTCTATCCATACAATATTAGTATCTTGAAAATACGCTGGGCTTCCGTTATAAACAACTGATCTTCCTATTGTTCCTGAAGCAGATATTAAAATATCTCCACTTTTAGGAAATGAATACTTATTTTTATATTCTTCGTATATCTCAATTGGGATAAAAGAGTCTGCCTCATTTTCAAATGTTCCTATTTTATAAAAAGGTACTCCATTTTTTGAATCTTTACTTGTCTGCTCTTTAAAAACTCGCTTACACATTAAGGGCTCTCCTATTTCTCCTAATTTTTTTTCCATCCATCCATCGTTATCTCCAAACTCTGGAAACTTCCATTCAGGAAAAGTTTTTCCTTCAGCTGGAAACAACTTTTGCATCCAGCCTTTTTTGTAGTCATTTAACAATGATAATTTCTTTTCTTCCGCAGAAATAAGGTCATCGATAGAAGATAAACAATCCGCAATTTTTTTTTGTTCCAGTAGTTTTGGCACAGCAATAGGCATATTCCACAAATGCTTAGTATCAATACTTAATGCTCCATGAGCTCTGGCTCCAATTTCAATATATTTTCTTAACCATTTTCCATGATAGTTAGTGTTAAAAAATTGCTCAAAAAATATAGGTTCATATTCATCATCAATAACTCTAAAACAAGTAAAAATACTATTTGGAATTGCAGCTTCTTCATATTTTTTGAGCATTGATATATATCCTTCCGGAAATTCTTTAGTTGAACTTTTATTATATGCAAAATCATTTTTCCGAATTACATAGTAATTTTTATATGAATTTCCTGCTATTTCTCTCCCAAATTTTTCAACTTGTGGAATAAGTCCAACTCCAGATGTTACACTCATAAGAACATATTTTTTATCTCCAGCACGCTCATTAATTGGTTCCATGAGGCAACCAAATTTTTTGATATCCCACTTTGGATATCTATCAAAACTTTCAAATCTCCATTTAGGAATTACACCTTTAATATTTTTACTCATACGCTTTTAACCCCACAATCTCTTGTCCATCTGCCATTTTCTTTAATAATGGAATCAATTCACCCATAAGCTCCAATTCTTTTTGCGTTCGTTCTCTCCAATTAAGATTCAGAGGTTCAAGTAAATCAATCAATTTTTCTCCATCAAAAATCATTCTTTCCATAATTCCATTAACAAAAGCTTCTAAAGAGCCAGGCTCAATTCCACATCTTTGAGATATAGAAACAAGCTCCTTAGAAGATTTTTCAGCTTTAAATTTCTGATACCCTTCCATTACTTCCTTTTCACTTAAACTTTTAGTCTCTTCTGAAGACTTAATAAATTGATCAAGTTCTTCTATATACTCTTCAATATCTTTCCGTTCATCCATAAGGTTAGAAGTAGAAGCAACCAAATCAATCAGTTCTTTTTTTGTCATTTTTTCTTTCTTTGGTATATTAGATTGAGTATATTGAGAAATAAGTGCCATAATATAATCATAATCAATAACCGCTGAAGCAAATAACACAAATTCAAAATCCAATTGCTCTACTTCTGGAGATACATTATGAATGTCTTTTTCCTGTTCATCTTTTAACCTTTCAGCAATATCTAAATATGCTCCTCTAAATGCTCGAACTGTATCTTCCGGCAATAAAGCCTCAATAGTAGCTGCTTGGTCCTCTTTTATATCTGTGTATTGATCAAGTTGGGTTTTGAGTCTCTGTATTTGTTTAAATTTATCAATAAACATGGTACGAGCTGTATCACCTTTAAGATTACTTACTGCTTCAGGCTTGCACTCAAGCCCTTGTGCATTCATAAACTTTCCAAGTTCATCTACTGCTTTTTCCAACTTTTTAATCATTGTAGGAGCCGGATCCACAAGCCAAATTTCTTTGACTTTTGCACTATTTTCTTTTCCTGAAAAAAGTCTGATTGCTGCATCAACTTCATCTTCATGTCCTCTAAAATCAATAATATTACCATAGGGTTTTGTAGTATTCAGCACACGATTTGTTCTTGAAAAAGCTTGAATCAACCCATGTTGCTTTAAATTTTTATCTACATATAAAGTATTTAAATATTTAGAATCAAAGCCTGTCAAAAGCATATCTACAACAATCACAATATCTATTTTATTTTCATGTGGATAATCCGTATTTGGATAGTGTTGATCCTTGATGCGTTTTTGTACATCTTGATAGTATAAATCAAAATCGTTGATATTATGATTTGTTCCATACTTTAAATTGTAGTCACTGATAATTTTCTTTAATGCTTCTTTTTTCTTGTCCGGCTCTTGTTTGTTATCTTCTTTTTCCTGTATAAGATCCTCTTGCAGTTGTTTTACATCTTTATTGCCTTCAACTGGAGGCGAAAAAACACAAGTAATATTCAGTGGAATAAAATCTTCATCTAAATCTAAGTATTCTTTTTGCACCTCATCAAATAAACCATAGTATTCTATTGCTTCATTAATACTTGCCGTTGCAAAAATAGCATTATAACGCCTATTATATGTTGCTGCATTATGTTTGGATAAAATAGCTTCTACAATCTTCCTTTTGCTTATCTTTGTATCTGCTTTTGCTGCAATATGAGTATCATCAGGCTTAAAATAGTCAATATGAAAACGTAAAACATTACCATCATCAATTGCATTTGTGATTGTGTAAGCATGAAGTTCCTTTTCAAATACATCCTTTGTGGTTTTATAAGAGCCAATTGTTCCATCGACTTGTTTATAATTTGAATTTTCTTCAAAAATTGGTGTACCTGTAAAACCAAACAATTGTGCCTTAGGAAAGAAAGTCTTTATTGCTTCATGATTATCTCCAAATTGCGAACGATGACACTCATCAAAAATAATCGCCATACGCTTATCCTGAAGCTTTAATAGTCTTTCTTTAAAAGTCAATTCTCCTCTTTTTCTTTTTTCTTGGTTACGCTTACTGTCATCATCAAGTGCAAGTCCAAGTTTTTGAATGGTAGTAACTATCACTTTATCCCTATAGTCATCAGATGTGAGACGCTTAATTAAACTTTCTGTATTTGTATTTTCTTCCACACATCCTTCCTGAAACTTATTAAATTCTATGCGGGTCTGTCTATCCAAATCTTTTCTGTCCACAACAAATAAGCACTTTTCAATATCCAGATTATCTTTCAAAAGTGTTGATGTCTTAAATGATGTAAGAGTTTTGCCACTACCAGTAGTATGCCAAATATATCCATTACCTCGATTTTGTTCAATACAATCCACAATAGCCTTCACAGCATAAATTTGATATGGTCGCATAATCAACAATTTTTGCTCACTCACAATCAAAACCATATATCTACTAATAAGTTCTCCAATAGTACACTTAGGCAAAAAATAATTTGCAAACTCATATAGGTTGGTTATTTTGTTGTTATTCTTATCTGCAAATTCATAAATAGGCAAAAATCTCTCATCTGCATTAAATGAAAAATGCTCCTTACGATTATTTGCAAAATAATAGGTATTAGTTTCATTGCTAACAATAAAAAGCTGAATAAAACAAAGTAGAGAATTTGTATATCCATTTCCTGGATCATTTTTATAATTCACTATTTGTTCCATCGCCTTTTTAGGTGTTATTTGTAAAGTCTTTAATTCAATCTGAATTACCGGGATACCATTAATAAGCAAGATTACATCATAACGATGGTTACTATTTTCTGTATTAATACGCAGCTGGTTGACTACTTCAAATTCATTTTTGCACCAGTTTTTGAGATTCACAAGAGTATATTGCAAAGGGGTATCATCATCTCTTTTAAAAGTAATTATTTCTCTGAGCTTTTTTGCATTCTCAAAAACATCTGGATTTATTATACTGTCACGTAATCTTATAAATTCAGAATCACTTAATTTTACACGATTCAATCTTTCAAAATGCTTTCTGAAATTTTCTTCTAATGAAAATTTATCTCTAATGTCTTCACGGTAAACATATTTTAAACCAATCAGTCTTTCAATAAACGCATTCTCTATTCGCTGTTCGTTCTTCATACTTATCATCCTTTATCTAATTTAATTCATCGCTTCCAATAACGAAATCAAATCCTGCCCCAAATATTTCTTTTTACAAAGCTCTATTAATGCATATCTTACTATCTGATTAGGTTTTGATTTATTATTCTCCCACCGATTTACTGAACTGAAGCCAACATGTAGTTCTCTGGCTAATCCTTCTTGAGATAAATTTAATTCTGAACGAATGGTCTTAATGATTTCAGAAAGTTCCATATAAATCTTCTCCTTAAAAATTTTTATACTACATTTATATATCATATATTATATCATAAGCTATAGTGTTTGGAAATATCATTAAATATGTTTCTGCTTCATAAATCAATTTCTTTTGGATTTTTTCTATTATTTCTTACAGTCTCTTTTGTTGTAACCTTAACACTAACCTTTTCTCTATTGAGGGTTTTAAAAATTGATTCTTTTTCCTTTTTAACTTTATCTCTATCAAAATAATCATTCATATTAGCTTTCAGATGTTACAATTCCTCATACTGTCCTGCTAATGAATTATATTTCTTGATTATTTCCTCTTGTTTAGCTTGCAAACCTTTAGAATGCTCATTCAGCTTTTTTGAAAAGCATTTTACTTGATTTTGTTTTTAACTCTCCCAATACAACGTGTTTCAAGTACGGAAATTGTTTAAGAAAAATAGAAGGAACAAATGCAATTTATCAGGAATACACAAGTAAGAAAACATATAAGAAAAAACAAACTTCAAATTCTCTATGTCAAGTATTTACAAAATACTATAAGAGAATTTACGGAAGAATTAGACGAGGTACATTAGATAAAAATTCACCCTTACTTGATGATATAAAAGTACTTCATCAAGAATTTGCATCTAAATATGATGAATTAACTGATGAAAATGAAAAAGAAAAACTAATTCAAAAATTTACATCCAGTGCTGAAAATTTAATAAAATAGTAAAAAAGCAAAAAAGCCAGCAGAATTTACACTCTGTTGGCTTAATTATTTGTTCTTAAAAGTGACTTACCACTTTTTTTCTTATAAAAAAGTACTTCAAAAATACTTCAGCTAACCACTTGAAACCCGAGAATAAATAGCAATATTAATGGTTCTGATGAGTACTTAGACTATTCCCACTCAATAGTAGCAGGTGGTTTAGAAGAAATATCATAAGCCAATCTATTAATTCCCTTAACCTCATTCAAAATTCTATTAGAAACCTTTTCTAAAAATTCATAAGGTAAGTGTGACCAAGTAGCAGTCATAAAATCTATTGTATTAGCAGATCTTAAAACAGCTGTATATTCATAAGTTCTTTCATCTCCCATAACTCCAACAGATTTTACAGGAAGTAAAACAACAAAGGCTTGGCTAACTTTATTATATAAATCAGCTTTTCTCAATTCTTCTATAAATATTGCATCGGCTTCTCTTAAAATATCAGCTTTTTCTTTAGTAACTTCTCCTAAAATTCTAATTCCTAAACCAGGTCCTGGGAATGGATGTCTATCTATCATATAATCAGGGATACCTAATTCTCTACCAACTTTTCTAACTTCATCTTTAAATAATTCTCTTAAAGGTTCAAGTAATTCAAATTTTAAATCTTTTGGTAAACCTCCAACATTATGATGAGATTTTATAGTAACAGATGGTCCTTTAACAGAAACAGATTCAATAACATCTGGATAGATTGTACCTTGTGCTAAAAATTCAGCATCTTCAATCTTTTTAGCTTCTTCATTGAATACTTCAACAAATTCTTTTCCTATAATTTTTCTCTTAGTTTCAGGGTCAGTTACCCCAGCAAGTTTTGTTAAAAATCTTTCTTCTGCATTTATACATTTAATATTCATATCAAAGTTTTTAGCATAAACTTCCATAACTTGTTTAGCTTCATCTTTTCTAAGTAAACCAGTATCAACAAAAATACAAGTTAATTGTCTACCTATTGCTTTGTTGATAAGTGCAGCAGCAACAGATGAGTCTACTCCACCAGATAAACCTAGTATTACTTGTTTATTTCCAACTCTTTCTTTTATTTGTTTTACAGTTGATTCAATATAGTTTTCCATTGACCAATTTTTTTCAGCTTTTGCTATACCAAAAACAAAGTTTTTAAGCATATCAAAACCATGTTG
>ERZ1036438.661-NODE-661-length-11034-cov-14.287094_pt1 | contig 11034 bp, 11 predicted proteins | sample MGYA00514224_ERZ1036438 | MGnify/ENA primary metagenome ERZ1036438 (study PRJEB33795, sample SAMN09464924) | human gut metagenome | host: Homo sapiens | place: USA: Stanford, California | collected 2016-07 | study: EMG produced TPA metagenomics assembly of the...
CCATTTTTAAACGGGTGTGCAACATTCATTTCTGCGTATTTATTAACAATTTCATCAAAACAATTTTCTGGCATTTTTGATATTATTTGTAGATTATTTTCTAAAAACAACAAAGACGTAAATCTAAAATTGCCTTTTGATAAATTCACATTTCTAATTTCCCCAGCAAAATTAAAAACATCCTGAAAAATGTACCCGTGTATTTGTTGCAATCCTTTAAAATTACCGACTTCAAAGGTGTTTATAATGCCTTTATCCCAAATTTCTAGGGCCCTTTTTTTACTTAAATATTCTTCTTTTCTTGTATCGTTCATGTTGTTGCCTGCTTTACATACTTATTACTTTATTTTTCCACTCTTTAACCCACCTTTTTACAGTAGTTTTACTTACTTCACATTCTTTAGCTATTTTGCTTTGGCTTTCTCCTCCTAACCATAATTTATATGCTTTCTTTTTTATTTCTTTCTTTATTTCTTTTTTATTTATACGTATTTTATCCTTGGATTCCCAAAATTCTGGCAGCTCTTTAAGTTCTGTATCGTTTATTTCTAACCGTTTTATTATAGTATTATTTGTAAGTTTATCTCTTTTATTATGGTATTTTTTTAAATGTCTAAGTTTGCTAATAGCATATTTTCTAGTTGCAAAATAACCACCTATTAACTCTCCTATTTTTTGCAATTCTTCTAATGCATCTAATTCAGGGGTATCTTTATTTGTATTTTCATTATAGTTTATTAAACACCATGCCGTTTGCGCCATTATTTTTTGTCTAGTTCCTCTTAAACAATAGTTTTCTTTTCTCATTAATGTTAATTTTCTTATACCTTCTAAACGTTCTGAATTTAATGTCAAAACACTTTTGCTGTACTGTATATTTTTAACATTGTTTTTTAGTTTGTCTTTACGTATTTTTTCATATTCTGCTGCTGGAAGTATGTTATTTTGGAACTTATATTCTATATCTTCATATCTATTATGGTATTCTGTTATAAGATTTCCAGTAAGATATTTATTTTTTGTGTTTAAATAAATTATCTCTACTTCTTCACCAGTTTTATAATTATAAGAACCCACAAGGCGTATTAGTTGGTTAGGACTACCACACAAAGCAGGATCTACATGTAATGTTTTTAAAACATTATAGTATTCTCCTAAATAAGCGTCGCTAGTTTCTTTTTTTAGTTTTAACAATGCTTTATTAACCTTATTTCTAACGGTTTCCACAGCAAGTCTGTATTGGCTTATAAAATATTTTTTATTTTTGGTATTAAATAAATATATAGGCTTTTTTAAAGCGTAGTAGAAATGTAATCCACCACCAGTTTTTATTATAGCTGTAGGTACTGGGCAATTTTCAAATAGTCTGTTGCTAAAAAATACATTTACAATTTTTTCAGCAGCATTTTTACCTACACAATATTGGCTATCCAAATCTATTACAAAATAACCTATTTCTGCGGTGTTATTCTCTGTATTTCTAGCGTTTTTTAATTGTGTATATTCTGGTGTTTTTGTAGCTATGCTTATATAAATATTTTTGTGGAAACTTTGGCTTAATTTGTATATTTCTTCCAAATTATTTATATAAAAAGATCTGCTTATAATTCTTTGTTTTTTCCTGCTATAAAATTGTCTTGTAACATAAACAGGATAATTAAAGTTATATATAGTATGTAATAATTGTCCTATTTCCTTTTGTTTCGGATTTTCTAATTTATTATAGTTTTCCATAAAAAAAGTTATCCTCCATAAAATGTCGGATAACTTGTATATTTTAAATTTATTGTTTTAATTTTATAAAAATATAGTTACTTACTTATTTTTGCTTGTACAAACAATAAAATAATGGTATACTGTTGTTGTAAAAAGAAAAGTTATACCGACTTAGCACGTTTTGGCGAACGTGCTATTTTTTTGTTTTTTTATAATTGTTTATTATTTTGTTCTTGTTCTTGTATATAATCTAATAAAATGCCCCTTACTAGCTTAGTAATACTAGTATTATTTTTTTTAGCATATTTTTCTATTAATTCTTTTTCATTTGTTGTTATTCTCAAGCCCAAATAGGCTTTTTTATTATTTAACGCTATATTTTTAAATTCCATTTGGACCTCCTTAATTTATTTGTTTAACATTATGTTAATAATTATATACCTAGTTTTAAAAAAAATCAAGTAGATATTAATATTTCAACGTTTATATAACATATATTAGATTAAAATAAATTGAAATATCAATGTAAAATGAAGATTAAATAAAATTATTTACTTTATCAAATTAAAGTAAATTGTTAAAAAAACTTATCAAGCGGGTCCATTTTTGCCCCTATTAAGGCATCTATCTATAGCCCCCTTTTCTTTTACAAAGGGCTTTCTTGGATCCCTCTTTATTTTCTTCTCCTTATATTAGGCTTTTTCCTATATTTTAGTAACTTTATTTAGTTTAATTGATTGCTTTTTTTGTTACCTACATTATTAAGTTTTTAATGTATTCTTGTAATTGTGCTTTAAATATAATATAATAAAGCACAAAAGGAAGAAAACTATGAGTATTAACAAAATAAAAAACATAATAAAAAAAAATAATGGAATAGTTTCATCAAAAGAAATTTCAAAAAATAATATTGATTCTTGGTATTTGACTTATATGGTGCGAAAAGGATATATAGAAAGAGTGAACAGAGGTGTTTATTTTGACCCTGATTTTGATAATTATGATGAGCTTTATTTTTTTCAATTACAAAATGAAGTATGCATTTATTCTTATCAAACAGCTCTATATCTTCATAATCTCACAGAAAGACTGCCTTTTTTTGATGAAGTAACAGTATATCAAGGATATAACTCTTGGCGAATAAAGGATAGGGTTAAAGCACATCAGATTAAAAAAGAATGGTATAAAATGGGGGTTACTGAAGTAAAAACAGAAATGGGCAACTCCGTGTATACTTACGATATGGAAAGAACTATGTGTGATCTTGTTAGAGATCGAAGAAATCAAGACCCAGAAATATTTTCAAAAGCTTGGCATTATTATATTAAAAATAAGGCTAAAAATATATGGAAACTTAGAGAATATGCTGATACATTTAATATATCTGATAAAGTAGAGGATATTCTAGAGGTTATAAGTTATGAATAAGGATAGTGTTACTAGTAGATTAAGAAATAAATCAAGTGAACTTAATATTAAGTATCATTTAGCTTTAGATAAATTTTTCTTTGATGAATTTTTAAAATTATTATCATTTAGTAAATATAAGGAAAATTTTACTCTTAAAGGTGGAATGCTTTTAACATATACACTGGGAATAGAAAATAGATCAACTAGAGATATTGACTTTTTAGTAAAAAAAACCAATATTGATTATGAAAATATTGAGAAAATATTTGATGATATTTTATCTAACAATGATAAAAAAGGTGTTTGGTTTGAAGTTAAAAATAAACACAAAGATATAAAAATTGAAGATAAATACGGAGGGGTAAAATTCTATCTAGTAGGTCATTTATCTAATATAAGAAATCCTTTTTCAATTGATATAGCTACAGGCGATCCTGTTTATCCAGTGCCTGAATTAAGTAAATATACTACAATACTTGGTGACAACATAGAAATACAGTTGTACCCATTAGAAACAGTTATAGCTGAAAAACTTCAAACTATAATAGATAAAGCAGAAATAACTAGTAGAATGAAAGATTTTTATGATATATATATTATTGTAAAAAATAAATCTAGTGAAATAGATATTGATAAACTAAGAAAAGCTTGTTTATTAACGTTTAAATATAGAAACACCAATATTAGTAAAGATGAAGCTATTCATATTATAAAATTAATTAATAATAATGATAGAATATTAAAAAGTTGGGAACTTTATAAAAATAAAAATGAATATGTTGAAAACGTTGAATTTGATTATATTGTTAAGGTTATATCTAATTTAATAAACAAATTAATAGAATAAATAATTTCCAAAAACTTTACTTTTGGAAATTTATTAAAAGGGATAATTAAAATCATACATTTTATTATCCCTTTTATTTTTTTAATACAAGTAATGCCTAGCTATTACATCAACACGGTTATGCCCTAAAAATTGGCTAGCTATAAGCATAGCATTACGATCATAGGCTTCTCCTGCTTTATCTTTTCTGCAGAAGTAAACTTCTTTTTTATTCTTTATTTCCCTTACAGGACGAGCAAACTTTTTATAAGCACGCTTTGCATACTGCCCCCTGTAGAAGTGGTTATCATAGTGGGATGGCAATTTTCCAAAAACTTTGCTATCCCCAGCAACTTTAAAAGTATTAATTATTTCTGTTAATTCTTTTTTATCTTTAGCAAAAATTGGAACAACTCTTTCCTTTCCACCTTTACCATTTCTTATTCGTATTTGTGGGTATCTTTTAGATAATACTTTTACATATTTATTTCCATGTTTATCTTTTAGCTCTACTTTAAGTGGTTTAATAACTAGATCTGTACCTCTAAGCTCCTCCATCTCGCTTCTTCTGCCACCTATGGCTGTTGTAAATTTAGCATAGTAATTTTCTGTTTGTGCACTTATATGTTTATCTCTTTCTTTCATTCCTCTACTCCTTGTTATATTTTCACGTTTCACTTTTGGTGTATTTAAAAATTCCTTGCTGCTTATTTGCATAAGCTTTGCTATAGCAGCTTTACTGCTATTAATAGTTGGGGCAGAATATCCTTTAACAACTAAATATTGCAAGTAATTATTTACATGTTTAATTTTTAAATCTTTTAGCTGTCTTACCTCTTTATTATTATGGAAAAGATAATCTGCAAATTTGTAGCAAGATCTTTTATAATTTTTATACGTAACATAACTATAAATTTTATTTTTTGTAAGATTTTCTTTGCTGTTTTTATCTTTATCCCTACTGCTATTTTTCCCATTTTTTAGATAACTATCTAATCTGCCTTGCATATCTTTCTTAAGCGTGTATTTTTTCTTTTTCTTATCCCATCTTCCCAAAAAAATACACCTCCTTTCTTTTTATTTTTTTTTTAGATTTAAGGCTTTGGGGTTGTTACCCCTCGGACGGCACGCAAAATGCACTTTTTGCGGCTATGCAACATTTTTTATTTAATTTAGCTTGGCTTGCTAAACGCAACATTTTAATGCTCTTTTTTGTGTTTATTAAAAAAATATGGGGAGCTAAACTTGGCTTGTTTAAAAAAAACTTTTTAAAAATTTAATATTCCTCTGTTTCTGTTTTTCTTTTTAATTTATTTTTTATTTTTAAACATTTTAAAATTTTATATTTTTGGTAAATATCTTATTTTTTCTAATTAATTTTTCTTAAATGTTATTAATTTTTAGATCCTTGTAATTTAAATGTGCATTATAATTTTTACCACCTTATTTTTTAGCTCTCCATATATTTTTTATTACATTTCCTATATGTACTTTTATTTCTAAAATAAAAAAACAAAAAAATAAAAAGACAAAATAAGGCTAAAAATGAGATTTTAAGCATATAAAAAAAACTTAGAGATATTCATTATCTCGCAGGCTATCTTTTTATACGTCCATAAATGGAGCGTATAAAAAGATAGGGTGGTATAAAAAATATTTTTTTAAATAAGTAAAAAAAGTAAGCACAAAGTAAGTAAAAAGTAATTTTTTTATTTTCCAATCTAAAAAAATACATATAGATATTGTAAGCATAATAAACAATAAAAAAATAAGTAGAAAGGAGCTTATAAATGCAAGATTTAAACAATAATAACAACGAACAAGAACAAGTAAGAGAGGAAGTAAATACTACACAAAAAACAAGAAAAGAAGTACAAGCAGAACAATTTTTAAAAAGTTTAGAAAAGGAGCAAAAACAAGTAAAAAATAAGACAATAAGTTTTAAATGTACGGTAGAAGATTACACAATGTTAAGAGCTAAGGCAATATTAAAAAATGTTAGTATTGCAGATTATATTATTAATTTATCCCAAAAAGATAAAGTAAAAGAATATACAAAAGCAAAGGAAAGTTTTAAAAACTTATTTAGCTAAAAAAAGGAGAAAATATAGATATGGAAGATAAATTTTTATTGCTAAAAACAAGCACAGGGAAAGAATATAAACTTAAAAAATTAAGTTTTTTTAATAAAGAAAAAATTTTTAAAAAAATATATAAAATAGTTGAGGATAATGATAAAGGTGATGTAAATTGGCTGTATGCTGTAGATCTTTACAAAAAGGAAAAAGAAAGAGGATTTATAGATTCTAATATAGTAAAAAAATATAATTTAGATCCGAATTTAGATCTAAAAGATGATGATAGTGATGATACAGAAGATTACAAAGATATAAGACTAGAGGATCTATATTGCGAACAAATACAAGAAGATTCCAAGAATTACTATGAAGAAATTGCAAATGAGGTGTTTTATTATTTGCAAGAAAAAGATATAACAGATAACTTAAAAAGTCTAGATTATTGGTGTAGAGATGGGAAAAAACCTAAAGATGAAGAATGTATTATTTATATGTGTAATGATATAGAAGATTATATTACAAATGATTGCTATAAAGAGTACTGTTTTAAAGAAGATATAGTACCAATGAGTGAAGACGAAAAAGAGTATTTTAGAATTAAAGATGAATTTAAAACAGCTTGGCAATGGTTGGCATTAGACAGAAGAAAAGTAAAAAATAAAGCTATTCCTATATCTAAAAAGAATTGGATTTTAGATAATTTTACACAAGAATTTTACGAAAAAGATAAAGAATACTATTATTATAAGGGAACAGATACAGAAAAAGTAGAAGATAAGGAATATAACAAACTTAAAGACTTATATATTAAAAAATTTGGTGGTTGGGAAAAAATAGATTTGAAAAATACAAAATATAATGGAAAAAAATGGTATTAATAAAGCTCACAAAATCGGTGGCGATACTTTGTATATTAAAATAAAAAACACATTCTATAATATATTAAACAAATCTTTAATGTACTATAAAATATGTTTTTACCAATCCTATTAATATCGACACAACTTAAAAACGACCCCAGACGGAGTCGTTTTTTTATTTTATAGGAGATAAATAGTTATTAAGGAAACAATTATCTTATATTATTGCCATTCCCAAACTTCATCAGCAACTTTTACGGTTTCTTCAACAGGATCAGCTGATCCGAAGTTACCAGTATCAAAATTCTTCATATAAGTAGCAGCTTCTTCATAAGTATCGAAGTAATATGTTTTAATATATTTTGCAGCTACAGCTGGATCATTTATGTTATTGTAATCTTTAGCAGGCATATTCTCATAATCTTCACTAGTAATTCCACTAGCAAAGAATCTTTCTTTATATCTAGTTTCATATTCAGCATCCTTAACCTTAACATAAGATTGGATGATTTCATCAACAGGTTCAGTTACAGTTTTAACAAAGTCTTTTTTAACCACTTCCCCATTTTTGTAAGTAACCTTGTATAGATCTTTACCATTAACACCCTTTTGGAAAACTCTAGTTTTTAGGTTAGGATCATTAATAGCCCTAACAGTATTGAAAGGAACTTCCTCATAGACTTCCTTAACAACTACCTTATCTTCAGGTTTTTCAGGTTCATCTGGATTTGGCTTTTCATCTGGTTTTTCGTCTGGTTTTTTAGGATCTTCCTTATCATCTTTACCAGGTTTATCAGGATTTGGTTTATCTTCTGGTTTTTCCTCTGGATCTTTTGGATCTTCTTTACCAGGCTTTTCAGGATCAGCTGGTTTTTCTGGTTCAGATGGTTCTTCAGGTTTTACATCAGGTTTTTTATCCTTGTTCTTTTTCCAGATTTCGTATTGTTCTTTAGTTAAATCTTCATCTTTTAGATTTGGATTCTTTTCTTTTTGTTCTTTTTTCCAGATTTCATAAGGATCATTGTCCTTTTTGTCTTCTAGTTCTTTTTGTTTTTCGTCAGCTTTGTCTTTGTCGCCTTTTTGTTCTGCTTCTATCTTGTCGTTTTCTGTTTGTAGATAGTCTTTTTGCTTTTCTTTGCTGTCAATTTTCTTGTCGGTTTCTTTTATTTTTTTATCTATTTCAGCGATTTTGTCTTTGTTCTTTTCTTCGCCATCTTTGATTAGCTTGTCTTTTTGTTTTTGTAGGTCTTTTTTGTCTTTTTTTAGATCTTTAATATCTTTGTCAAGATCTTTTATTTGTTCTTTGTTTTCTTTTACTATCTTCTTGTCTATTTTGTCTTTGCTGTTAAAATCTTTTGCTAAGCTAGGATTGTCTTCTACTATTTGTTTTTCTTCTTTTCCTGTTAGCTTGTTTTTTGGTGCTTCTTCTACTTTTTTTGTTCCATCATATTTTTGTTCTTGGAATACTCTTGTGTTTCCATCGCTATCTTTTGTTACTATGTTTGAGTTTGTTCCATAATATAGCTTGTTCCCTGCTATTATTAGGTTCTTGTTTGCAATTGAGTTGATTTGTGCAAGGGTATCTATGTCTACCTTTGTTGCTTGGGATATTCCATATAGATAGTCGCCCCATCTTATGTCATATTCTTTTTCATTGTACTTTTTGTTGTCTTCTCTTATGCTTGATTCAATCTTTTCAATTGAATTTGGTTGCCATTCTTGGGCTACAGCCTTATCAAATGCACTAAATGATAAAATAAGTGCTAGTGAAACGATAATTTTTTTAGATTTATTATTTTCTTTCATATTTTTCTCCTATATTAATGCTTTCTTATACTAAATCATATATATATATATATATATATATTGTCAAGCCATTTGTAGGGGTTTTATAAGAATGTTTAAAAAGAAAAAAATCCAAAATTATTGATATTTTAAATTTTAAGATGTATAATATTAACGACTAGAAAGAGAATAGTTCCATCTGGAACGCAAAAAAGACAGGGAAGCTGGTGATTTTCCCTGTCTTTTTTATTAGGCTAATTACTATTTTTACTGTGTTTTTTAAAATTACTGTCTAACCATTTGCAAATGCAATGACCAGTTACATCTGCCGCGACAGCAAAAATGAAAGAGAATATTAAATCCATCTGAAACGCCCCCTTTCTGTTACAGTATAGGGATAGTAACATGTTAATTATACTACATATCCCTATAGATATATAATTAAAATAAGTAAAATATCCCTAATTTATTTTTTTAACCTTTTTGACTAAATAGGGTATACTATAAATGTAAATAAGCAAATTAGATACAATAAAGGTTTAAAACGGCTAAATAGAATTGGCTAAAAATAAAAAAGCAAAATAAGATAAAAATACAAGACTCTAAATTGCGTTTTAAGTGATTTTAAAATTATAGGCATATAAATATATGGTTAGATTCCAATGGAAATGAGGGGGATATAGAAAAATGGCAAAAATTGGATATGCTAGGGTAAGTTCTACAGAGCAAAATTTGGCAAGGCAGGAAGAGCTTTTAAGAGATGCTGGAGCAGAAAAAATTTTTATGGAAAAACAATCTGGTGCAGAAATAAAGAACAGACCAAAACTTTTAGAAATGTTAGATTATATAAGGGAAGAAGATATTGTTATTGTTGCAGAACTAGATAGATTAGGTAGGAATACAAAAAATCTGGATTATATAATAAATACAATACAAAATAAAGGGGCAAGTTTACAAATATTAAATTTGCCAACAACACAAACACAAGATCCAAACCTTAATAGGCTTTTAAACAATTTAATTTTAGAGCTATACAAGTATATTGCAGAAACAGAAAGACAAAAAATTAAGGAAAGGCAAAAACAAGGTATAGAGTTAGCAAAGCAACAAGGAAAATATAAAGGCAGGAAAAGAAAATATACAAAAGATAGTCCACAAATTATGCAAGCATTTAAATTATTGGATAAAGGTTATTCCATACGTAAAAGTGCAGAAAGCACAGGCATAAACTACCAAACCTTGCGTAATTATATAAAACTTTACAGAAAATAGAGTATTATTATGTATTTTTTTATGCTCCTAATAAAATATGTAGGAATATATCCATATTATGCTATCAAATCAATAAAATATGATATAATATCTAATATACTAAAATATTACAATAAGAATATAATTAGAATACGTAAAAGGAGCTTAAAATGGCTAAGATAAGCTTGAATTTGCCAGATCCAGTAGAAAAAGATATAAGAGAATATGCTAAAAAAAGTAATAATAATTTAACTAATACTTGTATTACATTGCTACAAAAAGGCTTGAAAGATATAAACGCAAAAGAAAGCAAAGTAGACTTGGAAGAATACCAAAAATTACTACAAGAATACAAAAAAATAAAAAAAGAATTAGAAGATACCAAGGCAAAATATGAAGACGAAAGAACAGAAAGAATAAAAACCTTAGAAAATTATAAAAACTTTAACACAAAATTAATAGATTTAATGCAGGCAGATAGAGTTTTGCAGATACAAGAAAAAGAGCCTAAAAAGAGCTTGTTCCAAAGGGTAAAAGTGTTTTTCCTGGGAGAAAAACCAGAAAATTAAAAAACATAAAGGGCAGGTATGGGATGCCCTTTTATTATATCCAAAAATTATATACTATCTAATTTAGATAGTATATTGAATAAAAAAAGTAAAACAAAAAGGACAAAACTAATTGTCCTTTTTTTGCGTTTTAAGGCGTTTTAAGATTTAAAACATATAATTGTATTAGTTGCATTTAAAACAACCCTGTAAGCTATATATATTTGTAAATAAGCGTATTAAATTATAATATTAATATCCCATATTATAATAGTCTTGATTCTCATACTGGTATGATCTTTCAATTCCTTTAATGTAAATATCTCTATCACTTATATTTTTTGTTAAAGCATTTTTAAGTAAATACTTTAATTCCAAAGCATTTACAGGGGATCTTTCCATAGCCTGCATATACTCCATTTTATCTATTTTTTGCCAATCTACGCACTTTTTAAGATTTTTTTTAAGTATTAAATCTAACCGAATGCGTGTTGCTCTTCCATTCCCATTTTTAAACGGGTGTGCAACATTCATTTCTGCGTATTTATTAACAATTTCAT
>ERZ1036438.664-NODE-664-length-10997-cov-5.908518_pt1 | contig 10997 bp, 9 predicted proteins | sample MGYA00514224_ERZ1036438 | MGnify/ENA primary metagenome ERZ1036438 (study PRJEB33795, sample SAMN09464924) | human gut metagenome | host: Homo sapiens | place: USA: Stanford, California | collected 2016-07 | study: EMG produced TPA metagenomics assembly of the...
CCATGGCTTGCAAGGACGAGAAAGGGCGTCTGCGTGTGGCTGCCGGTGTGGGCGTAACGGCCGATACCATGGAACGTTTGGAAGCATTGGTGGCAGCAGGTGCCGATGCCGTGGTTATTGATACGGCCCATGGTCATTCCAAGGGCGTGATAGAAAAGTTGCGTGAGGCCAAGGCTGCCTTCCCCAATATCGATATCGTTGTGGGTAACGTGGCGACAGCTGCCGCAGCCAAGTTGCTGGTGGACAATGGTGCCGATGCCGTGAAGGTGGGTATTGGGCCTGGCTCGATTTGTACTACTCGTGTGGTGGCCGGTGTGGGCGTTCCACAGTTGTCTGCCGTTTATGACGTGTTCTCCGTACTGAAAGACACGGACGTTCCGTTGATTGCTGATGGCGGTCTGCGCTATTCGGGCGACGTGGTGAAGGCCTTGGCGGCTGGTGGCAGTTCGGTGATGGTGGGTTCGTTGGTGGCAGGTACCGAGGAAAGTCCTGGCGAGACCATCATTTTCAACGGTCGTAAGTTTAAGAGCTACCGCGGCATGGGCAGTCTGGAGGCGATGGAACAGAAGAACGGATCGAAAGACCGCTATTTCCAATCTGACACCACGGACGCCAAGAAGCTGGTACCGGAAGGTATCGCCGGTCGTGTGCCTTACAAGGGAACCGTTCAGGAGGTGATTTATCAGTTGATGGGTGGCTTGCGTTCCGGCATGGGTTATTGCGGTGCGGCAACCATAGAGGAATTGCATGATGCGAAGTTTGTGCGCATCACCAACGCAGGTGTCTTGGAAAGTCATCCGCACGACATCTCCATCACCAGTGAGGCTCCTAACTACAGCCGACCGGAATAAACGGTTTTGCGGGAGTTCCCGGTGAAGACAGAATAGCATCGAGACATGAGTAAAATGAAAAAGCTTTTGACGATCATGCTCTGCTGTAGCAGCATGGCTCTGGCACAGCAGGCCGATCCTGTCGTGATGACCATCAACGGTCAGCCCATCACGCGTTCGGAATTTGAATATTCTTACAACAAGAACAATGCGGAAGGCGTAATCGACAAGAAGACCGTTGACGAATATGTTGACTTGTTCATCAACTACAAGTTGAAGGTGATGGCCGCCCAGGCTGCCAAAATGGATACGGCTCGCTCGTTCAAAACCGAGTTTGCTACCTATCGTGACCAGCAAATCAGGCCAGCCATGATTACGGATGCCGACGTAGAGCAGCGCGCTCGTGAGATTTTCAGAGAAAGCCAGCAGCGTGTTGACGGTGTGGGCGGACTGGTAAAACCGGCACACATTTTGTTTGGTATTCGCCAGACCGATGGTGAGGACAAGAAGAACCAGGCGAAGCAGCGCGCCGATTCTGTTTACAATGCCCTGTTGAAGGGTGCCGACTTTGCTGCATTGGCCAGGCAACTGTCAGATGACCGATGCTCAGCCGAGCAGGGTGGCGAACTGCCATGGATAGAGAAAGGGCAGACGCTGAAAGAGTTTGAAGACGTGGCTTTCTCCCTACGCAAGGGTGAGCTTAGCAAACCTTTTCTCTCTCCCGCCGGCTATCACATTGTGTTGATGAAAGACAAAGGCAAATTCTTCCCATACGATTCGTTGCGAACCAGCATTTTGCGGTTCATCGAGCAGCGGGGCATTCGCGAGCAAATCATCTCGCAAAAGATAGAAACCTTAGCCAAGGCTGCCGGACCTAACGTGACTGCGGACGAGGTGCTGGCCAAGAAGTGCGCTGAAATGGTGGCGAAAGATCCGAACTTGAAATATCTCATTCAGGAGTATCACGATGGACTGTTGCTTTTTGAAATCAGCAACAAGGAGTTTTGGGCCAAGGCGCAGAGCGATGAAAGGGGCCAGGCTGACTATTTTAAGAAAAACAAGAAAAAGTATAAGTGGGAGCAGCCCAGATTCAAGGGCATCGCCTACTATACAAAAGATAAAAAAGACGTGAAGGCTGTGCGGAAGGTTGTGAAACAACTGCCATTTGACCAATGGACGGAAAAACTGCACAGTACATTCAATAATGACAGCATCTTGCGCATCAAGGTGGAGAAAGGTATCTTCAAAGCAGGTGACAATTCGCTGGTAGACAGGAATGTCTTTGGGAAGAAGGTGCCACTGAAACTCGAGAAAGATTATCCCTACGCCGCCACCTACGGCAATAAGCTTAAGGCTCCCAAAGACTATCGGGACGTAAAAGCACAAGTGGTTGCTGACTATCAAGATGAACTGGAGAAGCAGTGGGTGGAGAGGCTTCGCAAACAATATGCCGTGACCGTGAACCGTAGCGTGCTTGCTACGGTGAACAAGCATTAAGGTTTGGCGATGGTGTAAACAGACAAAACAAGAAACATGAATAAAACTTTTAACGTAGGCTGTGCCCTTCTGGCACTCACGGTTGTGTTGGGAATCAGTGCCCGACCGCATGGTTCGGCTGCCATGCAGCCTATAGCCGACTCTACAAGTGTGGAGCAGCGCGCTCCCGAGTCGAGTGTCATCGATGAGGTGATTTGGGTGGTTGGCGATGAGCCCATCATGAAATCGGATGTGGAAATGTCGCGTTTGCAAGCTGAGGCTGAGGGCATCAAGTTTAAGAGGAACCCCGATTTTGCCATTCCAGAGCAGATTGCCGTTCAGAAGTTGTTCTTGCATCAGGCCGAATTGGACTCTGTGAAGGTGCAGGAATCACAGGTCACCGCAAACATCGAGCGACAAATCAATCGATGGATTGAAATGGCAGGTGGTTCGGTTGAGCGATTGGAGCAGTATCGTGGACAATCCATTGCCCAGATGCGGTCACAGTTGCGCGATGATTTCCGCAACAACTTGCTCGTGCAGAGCATGCAGGAAAAACTGGTGGAGGATGTGAAGGTGACTCCCTCTGACGTGCGTGCTTATTTCAAAAACCTGCCGGAAGACAGTATCCCCTTTGTGCCAACAGAGGTGGAAGTAGAGATTATTACCCGTATGCCGCGAATCTTACCCGAGGAAATCAATCGGGTGAAGGACGAATTGCGTAACTATACCGAGCGTGTAACCAAGGGTGAAACCACCTTTGCTACCTTGGCGCGTCTTTATTCAGAAGACCCAGGTTCTGCTCGCCAGGGAGGTGAAATGGATTACACTGGGCGTGGTATGCTCGACCCGGCATTCGCCAATGTGGCCTTCAACCTGACGGATCCGAAAAAGATTTCAAAGATTGTAGAGACGGAGTTTGGTTTTCACATCATTCAGTTGGTTGACAAGCGGGGTGATAAAATCAAGGTTCGCCACATCTTGATCAAGCCGAAGGTTACTGATGAAGAAGTGAACAAAACGCTCATGCGACTTGATTCCATTGCAACGCAGCTCCGCAAAGACAGCTTTTATATAAAAGATGAGAAATTGTCTTTTGGTGACGTGGCAACATTTATTTCGGATGATAAGGATACCCGAAACAACAAGGGATTGATGGCTTATCTGGATCCGATGACCGGAAGTCTGTCTTCACGATTTCAGATGAAAGACTTGCCCACGGAAGTGGCTCGAGTGGTAGAAGGTATGAAGGTGGGTGATGTGTCCAAACCTTTTAGAATGATTAACAAGCGCGGCAAGACCGTGTGCGCCTTCATCCGACTGCGCAATCGTATCGATGGACATCGTGCCACGATAACGGAAGACTATCAGGTGATGCAGAACATCGTGTTGGCCAAGGAACGACAAGATTTTATCCACAATTGGGTGGTCAATAAGATTAAGAAAACGTATGTGCGGATGAAAGACCGCTACAAGACGGGTGAATACGAATACGAAGGTTGGGTTAGATGATCAATCGAACAGGTAAATTACTTTCAAAGAGCGGGCATAGAATCAGGTTCATCGTGAGTCTATGCCTGTTTGGACTTTGTATAGCGCAGGTTCTTCCTGCTCAACGCAACAAGAAAAAGACGCAAAAGAAAGACCGCGTAGAACTCTTGCATGCGGATGAGTTGCGCTATGACCTGTATGGACCTAATCCCGAAGCGCAGATACTCAAAGGGCATGTGTCGTTTAGACATCAAGGTGCCAGACTGACCTGTGACAGTGCTTACTTCTATGAGGCCGACAACTCCATGCAGGCTTTCGGACATGTACGTTTCCGACAAGGCGACACCCTGTCGTTGGTGGCCGACCGAGCTGATTATGATGGACAAGAACAAGTGATGCGGGCCAGGAAGAATGTGGTGCTGAAACACCGCAGACAGATCTTGCGAACCGACAGTCTGGACTATGACCGACTGTACAAAAATGCCTATTTCTTTGAGGGTGGAACGCTGATAGACGGAAAAGACCGGTTGGTTTCCGATTGGGGTGAATATAACACCGAGACCCGACAGGCTGTGTTTTACTATAACGTGAAACTCAAGAGCCCCGAACGACTTGTCACCACAGATACCCTGCATTATGACACCAAGAAATCAATTGCCCATGTGCTGGGTCCATCCAAGATAACTACCAAGTCGAGTGTGGTGGAGACCAAGGATGCATTTTTCCACACCAAGAGCGACCAGGCGCAGTTGTATGGCAGGTCCACCATTGTGGATGGAGAGAAAACCATTACAGGTGACAGTCTGTTCTATGACAGTCGTACGGGCGACAGTCATGGCAACGGCAACGTGGTGTTCGTGGATAAGAAGAATCGAAACTCGCTCCTGGCCAACTATCTTCAGTACAATGAGAAGACGGGGCAAGGCGTGGCCACCGATAGCGCACTGGTCATCGACTATTCGCAAAAGGACACTTTGTACATGCATGGTGATACGTTGAAGTTGTTTACCTTTCATATCGACACCGACTCCATGTATCGCAAGGTGCATGCATATCATAAGGTAAGGGTGTACCGAAAAGATCTTCAAGCGGTATGCGACTCGTTGGTGTTCAGTACGGAGGACTCGTGCATGACCATGTATCAAGATCCCATCATCTGGAACAACAATCGTCAGCTTCTGGGAGAACAGATTCATTTGTATATGAACGACAGTACCATTCGTGAGGCGCACGTCATTGGGCAGGCATTGTCGATAGAACAGGCTGACCAGAAAGATCATTACAACCAACTGTCATCGAAAGAAATGCACGCTTACTTCACCGATGGCAACATCAGGAGGGCGGTTGCTGTGAGCAATGTGCTGTCGGTATTCTACCCCCTTGATGACAAGGACAGCTCATTGGTGATGATGAACTATCTGGAAACAGATACGATGAAAATGTATTTTGCCGACCACCGGCAGCTGGAGAGGATATGGACACCCAAGGCGGTGGGCACCTCTTATCCGATGTCGCAGATACCAGCCAATAAGGAACGGTTGCCCGACTTTGCCTGGTTTGCGGATATCAGACCGAAAGATAAGGATGATGTCTTCCGTTGGCGAGGGAAAGAAGGAGGCAACAAACTGAAGTATGTGCCACGACAGCAAGCTCCGCTGCAACGATTGAATCGAAAGAAAGGAGCAACGCCATGAGTTTCTTTCAGCAACCAAAGCCGCGTGGCTTTCAGCATCAATATATCTATGTGGACGAACGAAAAGAACGTCTGAAGGCAATGGAGCGCAGGGCGAAGGCTGCGTTGGGCCAACAAGAAAAGCAAACTTATGATGCTGAAGCGCAGTTGAAGGGGACTATCAATCGCTCTACCCATCATGCCCACCGAAAGAAACCTCTTTCGATTGCCACCGTGTTGCTGCAAGCACTGTTCGTTGTGTTGCTGGCATTCGTCGTGCTGTGGTTGCTCATTCAACTGAAGGGGCTGCCCGTATAGAAAACAATAAAAGGAGAAAGAACCAGGAGAATGAAGGACGTTATACAACTTTTACCTGACATCGTAGCCAATCAGATAGCCGCTGGTGAAGTGATTCAGCGCCCCGCAAGTGTCATCAAAGAGCTTGTGGAGAATGCCGTTGATGCCGACGCCAAGGAAATCAACGTCCTTGTCGAGGATGCTGGACGGACCTCCATACAAGTAATTGATGACGGAAAAGGAATGTCCGGCACGGATGCCCGCTTGTCGTTTGAGCGTCATGCCACGTCCAAAATCCGCAAGGCCGACGATTTGTTCGCCTTGCAAACCATGGGATTTCGTGGTGAAGCCCTGGCATCCATCGCTGCAGTGGCGCAAATAGAATTGAAGACGCGGCGTGAAGAAGATGAGTTGGGCACTCATTTGTCCATCGCTGGGTCCAAGTTTATGGGACAAGAACCTTGTTCGTGTCCAGTAGGGAGTAATTTCATGGTTGCTAATTTGTTCTACAATGTCCCGGCTCGTCGCCGTTTCCTCAAATCCAACACCACAGAACTCAATCATATCATTTCGGCTTTCGAGCGCATTGCCTTGGTCAATCCACAGTTGGCCTTTACCTTGTACAGCAATGGCTCGGAACTGTTTAACCTCCGTCCTGGAGGACTGAAACAAAGAATCGTTGACATTTTTGGCAAGCGCATCAATCAAGACCTGTTGCCGTTGGGCGTGGAGACGTCAATGTGTAAACTGAGTGGTTTTGTCGGCAAGCCAGAATCATCTAAGAAAAAAGGAGCGCATCAGTATTTTTTCGTCAATAATCGCTACATGCGGCATCCTTATTTTCACAAGGCCGTGATGAACGCCTTCGAGCGATTGGTGCCGCAAGGCGAGCAGGTACCTTATTTTATTTACTTCGAGGTGAAGGCGCAGGATATTGATGTCAATATCCATCCCACCAAGACTGAAATCAAGTTTGAGAACGAACAGGCCATCTTCCAAATCCTGTTTGCGGCCGTGAGAGAGGCGGTAGGACTTTTCAATGATGTGCCATCCATCGAGTTTGATACCCAGGGCCAGCCCGATATTCCCGTCTATACGCCAGGAAACGATGGTGCGGCGGTGCCAAAGGTGAACTACAATCCGCAATACAATCCGTTCAAAGGTGGTGAACCCGCATCCAAGCCGTCGACAGACCATTGGGAACAGCTCTACGACAGCATCAGTCAGCCGACCGCCATACCCAATGTTTTTGACCAGTCTGCTAATGAAGGGGTAGGCACCGACGATGAACTGGTGGAAGACAAATCTCCTATACATTATCAATATAAGGGGCAATACATCATGACGGCCGTCAAGTCGGGATTGATGATGATAGACCAGCACCGCGCCCACATCAGGGTGTTGTACGAACGATATTTGCAGCAAATCAAAAACCAGAAAGCCTATCCGCAGAAAATGCTGTTCCCCGAGTTGATTGAATTCTCTCCATCCGAAGCGATGAACTTTGCCAAGCTCATGCCAGAATTTGTCGCCATGGGTTTCGAGTTTACCGCCATGGGCAATCATGACTATGCCATTCAGGCTGTCCCATCAGGAATTGAAGGACTGGATGCCGTCCAACTGATACGCGATATGCTGGTGTCAGCCAAGGAGAAAGATTCCAGTGCGATAGAAGACGTACACCGCGCTTTGGCCTTGAGCTTGGCGCGAAACGCTGCTTTGCCGACAGGACAAGTGCTGAATAATGACGAGATGGAAAACCTGGTCAACAGTCTGTTCAGGTGTCAAAATGTAAATTATACTCCTGATGGTAAATCTATTTTACACATCCTCCAACAGTGTGAAATAGAGCGATTGTTCGATTCATCAAGACCTAAAATAGACTAGAATTATTAAAAAAGTTGTTTTTTCCCATCAAAAAGGTTGATTTATGGGAGAAAAGTGATGATATTTAATTTTTATTATTATCTTTGTCCACGATTAGCACTATATGCAATCGAGTTTAAGATAATTTTTTGATTGTTTAATAAATAAAGGTTATGAGAAAATTTTTAATCGTTTTGGCATTTGCCGGCGTTTCTATGTGCTCAATGGCACAAGAAGCAGACCCTACGTTGAAGCATAGCGTAGCAACCAACTCTTTCTGGAGTAACTGGTTTATTCAGGTAGGTGGTGAGTGGAATGCTTGGTATTCAAGCGAAGAACATGGAAATGGTTTGGATAGAAGTCCATTCAAAGATTTCCGTTCAAGCCCCGCTGCATCAATAGCTGTAGGTAAGTGGTTTACACCTGGACTCGGTCTCCGCACAAAGTTGCAGGGCGTTTGGGGTAAAACCGTTTATGCTGATAAGGCAGGAAATCCTGTAGGAGATGATAACAAGTATTGGATTTTGAACGAGCATGCATTGTTCAACTTGAGCAACATGCTTTGTGGTTACAATCCAAATCGTGTTTGGAACTTCATTCCTTTCGCTGGTGCTGGCTTTGGCCGCACGATGACAAACAACTTGTATGCTATGGACTTGAGTGTTGGTATCTTGAATACATTCCGTTTGGGTCAACATGTAGCTCTTCACTTAGAAGCTGGTTGGAACCGTTTGGAAACTGATATCGATGGTGGTAGTGAAAAGACAATTGGTAATCGTGGATGGGATTCACACGACAACAACTTCTATGGCGAACTTGGCTTGACCTTCAACTTGGGTAAGGCTTCATGGGATCGCGTTCCTGATGTTGATGCTATCAAGGCTTTGTCACAGTCACAGATTGACGCTCTCAATGCACAGCTCAATGACGCTAATGCAGAGAACGCTCGTTTGAAGGACATGTTGGCTAACCAGAAGCCAGCTGAAACTCCAGCTACTGTTAAGGAATTCGTTACAACTCCTGTATCTGTATTCTTCAACATCAACAAGACCAACATCGCTTCTCAGAAGGATCTCGTAAACGTACAGGCTGTTGCTAAGTATGCTAAGGAGAACAACTCTCGCTTGATGGTTAACGGTTATGCTGACAGCGCAACTGGTAAACCTAAGTACAACCAGTGGTTGTCAGAAGAGCGTGCCAAGACAGTTGCTAACGAGCTTGTTAAGATGGGTGTAAGCCGCGACAACATCTCTACCAAGGGTAACGGTGGTGTTGATGAGCTTTCTCCAATCTCATTCAACCGTCGTGCTACTGTTCAGGTTTCTGAGTAATTTATTTGAATCTTATCTTATATAAGATATTACATCATGAGAGAGGTGTTTCACGAGATGGAACGCCTCTCTTTATTTTTTGTCATGAACGCTTCTCGTGTTGTCTTTGTCATTTCTAAATAAATAAAGAATCATGGTTTACGGTTTGTCTTCCCTACGTTACTGGTTCAAGCGGAGCATGGTTTTTATGCGTCGTTTCCCCCATTCGCGGGGCTTTGGCATACAGTCGCCGTCGGCCTATCGGTTTGACAGAGAAGTCATCAATGCGCATCATCCTGATGATGCTTATGCTGATTTGAAGCATGCCTTCCCGTATGAAGCCCGGTTGACGCTGAAGCTGGCGCGCCTGTACTTTCGCATAGCCAATGCAACGCAAGCCAGGCAGTGGGCACTGTGTACGCACCGAAATGATGTTTACCGCGCCTATGTCCAGGCGGGGTGCCGCACAGCCAGCCTCGTTGATGTCAATGAAGTAGGTGAGCAGGACAAGGTTTTGGCATCAGACGTGCTGGTGATGGCCATGGAAGATGACCGATGGCCGATGTGCGAGGCCTTTGTCAGTAGGGCGCACGAGCGTTCAATGCTCATCATTGAGGGAATCTACGCCTCTAAAAAGGCCAAAATGCGATGGAAAGAACTGGTCAATGATGAACGTACCGGGTTGGCCTTTGACCTCTATGATTGTGGAATCGTTTTTTTCGATCATACCAAAAGCAAACAAGTCTATATCATCAATTTCTAAAGGACGGTTCTATGAATTAGCTTTTTCAGATTGAGAGTCTGTTTTTGTGTTCAATTTGTTTGTGAATGAAGGAGTATAGCGGGCTATACGACTGAACGAACAAGCAAATTGAACTAAAAAGAGACCGCAAGATGACAAAACGTAAACCGACCAACATACAAAAAACTTTACGGCGGTAATTTATAGAACCGTCCTAAATATCAGATGCAATGAAAATATATACGAAGACCGGCGACAAGGGGTCAACGGCGCTCATCGGCGGTACCAGGGTGAAGAAAGATGACCTGCGCATTGAAACGTACGGAACGTTGGACGAACTCAATGCGCATCTTGGCGTGCTCGACACCTTGCTGACCGATGCTGCCGACAAGTCTTTCGTTCAGCGCATACAGTCCAACTTGTTCGTTATCGGCAGTTATCTGGCCTGCGATCCGCAGCATCCGGATCAGGCAGATCGCTTTCGTTTACAACCAGAAGAGGTGGGCGAGATGGAACAAGAGATTGATAGGATGACGCAGACCTTGCCGCCCCAGAAAACATTTTTGTTACCAGGTGGATGTCCTGCCAGCGCGCAGGCTCATGTGTGCAGAACGGTGTGCCGGCGTGCTGAGCGGCGTATGGTGTCGTTGAACGCAGCACATTCCATACAGTTGGAAATTCTCGCTTTTGTGAACCGACTGTCCGATTATTTGTTTGTCTTGGCCAGAAAAAGCAACTTTAATGAGAATGTAATGGAAAAAAAGTGGGAACTTTCTTGGTGATTATAGAAAAATCATTATTTTTGCACGCAAAATGATTAACATCTAATTTTGATAAACTATGTATTGGACACTTGAACTTGCTTCTAAACTTGAAGATGCACCTTGGCCTGCAACGAAAGATGAGCTGATTGACTATGCCATCCGCTCGGGCGCTCCACTGGAAGTGCTGGAAAATTTGCAGGAAATAGAGGATGAGGGAGATGTTTATGACAGTATCGAAGATATTTGGCCCGATTATCCTACCAAAGAAGATTTCCTGTTTAACGAAGACGAATACTAAAGCCATCAGGCTGGCTATTTTGTGAATGTAAATAAGGCTTTACTGAAAAAGTAAAGGCCAGAAGTACCCAAGGGCAGTAAATATGCTCTTGGGCTTTCTTTTTTAAGGCAGGTCGTGATCCTGTTCCTAACTTCGTTGTCGCATCACCCGGTTCGATTCAGAGGCATACGGTCTCTGGGTGTTGGCTGATGAGCTACGGGCTGAAAGCCCAAAAGCATATAGCCCAGAGCAACGCTCTGGGTAAAAGTGCG
>ERZ1036438.665-NODE-665-length-10945-cov-24.270707_pt1 | contig 10945 bp, 10 predicted proteins | sample MGYA00514224_ERZ1036438 | MGnify/ENA primary metagenome ERZ1036438 (study PRJEB33795, sample SAMN09464924) | human gut metagenome | host: Homo sapiens | place: USA: Stanford, California | collected 2016-07 | study: EMG produced TPA metagenomics assembly of the...
ATGATAAGATACTGCTCATAAAACGAGCCGTAATTGAAACGGTGAACGATGAACTGAAAAATGTATGTCAGATAGAACACACCAGACATCGCTCTTTTGATAACTTTGCAACAAATCTGATAGCAGGACTCATTGCATACAATCTGTTGCCAAAGAAGCCAGAAATGAACATAGAAATAATTGATAAAAGCAGAATAATTGCATAGAACTTATATCGAACTCACGTTATAATAGAGTTTTTCTACGGTAAATATCAGTGGACTGATAACAGACATATAACATACACAAATCACTTCAAGAATATTTCATCATAAGCAATATGGATTATTTGAACAAAGTAATAGGCAGATACAGGAATATCCGAAGCATGAAAGCTTTGGAAAAAGTCTATAACCACCAATACGCATTGGTAGGAATTGGCAACCATTGTATGAGCAACTTACTACCTGTTATTCAGCATCTACAAATACCTCTAAAATATATATGTTGCACTTCGGAGAAGAAAGCTGCGTTAATTACAAAAAAATACAGAGGAGTGGAAGGTACAAACTCCCTACAACAGATATTGGATGACGAAGCTGTTGACGGTGTGTTTGTGGCGGCAAGTCCCCGCGCACATTATGGAATAGCGAAAGAAGTTATCAAATCTGGAAAGGCTTTATTCATAGAAAAGCCTCCATGCAGAAATAATGACGAATTAAACTCGCTCATCGATTCCACAAGGCTCTATGGTGGTGTTTCTCTCGTCGTTGGATTGCAACGCCGATTTGCACCTGCAACACGAATATTACAGAAGCGGTTAAAAAAAGAACATGTGCTACACTATCACTACTGCTATCTTACGGGGTTGTACCCGGAGGGAGATGCGATGACCGACTTGTTCATTCACCCAATAGATTATGTCTTGTTTCTTTTCGGCAAAGCAGAAATTGTGTCAGCGAATATGGTCAAGGCCTCTGATGGAGGAAACACCTTGCTACTTACCTTACAGCATAAAAGCGTTTTAGGTATGCTGGAACTATCTACTGCTTATTCTTGGAATGATGCAAGAGAAACGCTGAATATCAATACTAATAAGGACGTGAGTTCGACGGATTCAGAACGATGTAAGGGGAGTGTAAATGATGCTTTGTGCATTGATGGACGCTTCTTTGGAAATAGGTGGTAATTGCCTATAATAAGTTGATGATGAAGCGGTCAAAGTATCTATGTATGGAGTGTTCCACCTGCGAAATGTTCTTAAGTTCATCATTCACCGTTTCAATAAAGCAACGATAACCAGAATCGTGGAAAAGGATTATTATCAGCATAACTTCTGCCTTTGACATTGTAGAATTTCGATGATATTTCCTTTTTCCTGTAGGTTTTAGTGTATATTTTGCTGTCATTGCATCAAAAAACTTGCAGGAATCGACTACCATACAAAATATTTCAGTAACTCCTCCATAGGTGATTATTACGGTTTTTATTTATAACTATTTGTATATTAGCTCCTTAATGCTACAACGATTTTCACTAATTACCAAATCCATAGACACTTATAATTCGTCGAGATCACGGTAACATAAAAGCAAAAACAAGAAAGACTGCGATCTATAAGAGGCTTTACGCGGATACCATCAGTAGTGAGAACATTAATCTTAATATAAAGATTTACACGCTCATAACAGCTGTTTTTTAGGGAATCTCTGCGCTTTCTCTCCTCGCATTAGAGCAGAACGGAGGGAGGGAAGAACTGTTCAGATGTAAAGATTATTCCCATCTGCTTTTTAATCTACGATCTTTTGATGTGTAAAAGGGCATGTTTTGCAATGTAAAAAGGGCACCTTTTACAAGCCCGTTTGTAACCTATTGATATCTTGAAGGTTACAAAGGAGATAAAGAAGGGATATGGTAGGGAAAGTGAAAGATAGCGAAGTGAGAAGTGTAAGGATTTTTGTTTCTGTTCGTTCCGTTGTGTTTTTCAAAGTAAGCTCAGTGTGCTTTGTCATCAGGGTAGCGGCTTTACCGATTCAAAAGGTGGGTGAACAGACTGAGAAACGGACGTGAAGAAGACGAAAGAAACGGCGGGATTGGCAATAAAAAATGTGCCTTTCAGTCGGTGATTTTTTAACGTTCCAACGACAGTTTACAAAGAATTAATTGTGTTTCAGCGACAGAACCATGACCAATAATATGGACCATTATGGATATACTGTAAGCTGAGAGACTACTTAATAGATTCAGCTCGCACGCTCTATGTCCTCCTTTAAAAAGGACAAAGAGCTTCACGAGCTGTAGAAGGAGAAGTTTTCAATTCAACTTATATCACTTCTCAAATAGATTACCGATATCCTTATGCTATAGAAGAAGAAGTTTTTATCTCAACTTATAGCCCTTGAATGCATAGAAAAGGATATAAGAGAAGCTGACAAAACAGATCCCATACGCATATTGAATGTTGCTAACATCCTTAATAAGTCCGAACAACACAGTGATAACAGCACCACCGATAAGTCCCATTGTCATTAGTGATGAGCCTGCCTTGGTATATTTACCCAAGTCCATAAGAGCCAAAGGCCAGAATGCAGGCCACATCAATGAGCAGCCTAATGCCATGATACCTACAGCATAAATACTATAAACACCCGGGAGCAACAATACAAGTAGCGTTCCAAACAGTGCAACGAAGGAACAGATCTGTAAGGCTTTCGTCTGTGAAAGATACTTAGGAATAAGAATAATACCTGCGATATATCCTATACTGATGCTGATTGGGGTAATCCATGAGTACGTATGAGGATGAGGAAGACCTAATTCACTTGCATAATCTATAAGTGTACCCAAGACGATGGTCTCTGAACCAACATAAAAGAATATGGCAATTGTTCCAAGAACAAGATGTGGGAACTGGAAGACAGAATGCTTACTGTTTGCGTAGTCGGATACTGCTGAATCTGCATCAGCGTCATCTTCTCCAGCAGCTTTCACCTCTGGCAATGGTGATATAAGTGCTACGACACCTAAGATTACAAATAAGCAGATTATAACCAAGAACGGTTTGTCAAGATCTTCCAAGCCAACACCTCCACTATTACTTGCAAAAAGAGCAATAAACAAAGGTGATACAGGCCATGCTAACTTGTTTATCATGCCCATAATAGAGATTCTTTTTGCTGCACTCTCCGTTGGTCCAAGGATTGTTACATAAGGATTTATAGCAGATTGTAGGAACGTATTAGCTGTTCCACAAAGGAAAGATGCCAATAAAAAGATAATGAAACTCCTTTCAGCTGCAGAGAGAATAAACACTCCGAAGGCTATAGCAAACATGGCAAAAGCTGCAGCCATCGTACGCTTATATCCAATTTTACTTATCAATAAGCCTGCTGGATAACCAAAGATAAGGAATGGTAAGAACGTAGCACCTATAAGCATATATGCTTCTGTGGACGAAACGCTTAGCGAAACCTTCAATACTGGTACTAATAAGGAATTGATTCCCAATGCAAAGCCACAAGTAAAGAACATGAAAGCAAGGAAAAGCATTGGTATAATGAAGTTGTTTTTTTCTTTCATAGAGAATCTTTTTTGAATTAAAAATTAATTGTTATGTTTTAAAAATCCGCTTTTTTTGACTATAGTTATCTTTAAAATACAAAGTTACTACTTGTTTTTAATAATAACATACACTATCTTTGCGTTGTTATAGAGTATATTTACATTTGCAGAAAAAGATGGTAATACTTGATAGAAAGATAGTACATAATGTGCAAACCATGTGCAGTCACATTACATACACTGAGTTTAATCTACCATTTCATAGACATTCCGAATATGAACTCATCCTGTTTACCAGCGGAAGTGGGACTGAATTTGTTGGAGAGGGGGTTGCTGACTACAAAAAGGGCGACGTTGCACTTATCGGAAGTAATATTCCCCATCTGCATTTATGCAAAAGTAGAATGGGAAATAGCCAAGAAACAGAAGCTATGGAACATAGTACAAGTGAAACAATACAGTTCAGTCCAGACATGTTTCCACCCGATATTCTTAACCTACCAGACTATGAACATATTGCTGATTTGCTATCGAAAAGCCAGTATGGCATACGTTTCTATGATGAAGGATTATATGAGGACCTCCTCTCAAGGTTATCTTTGTTCGATTCACAGTCCTATACAAGGCGTCTGATTGCTTTGTATGAGATTCTCGAAAGATTATATAACTGTTCACAAACAAAGCTATTATCACCAATAGCATTCAGCCATTACAAAGCTCCTAATACCGATACTGCCATTGACAAGGTATTCACCTATTTATATAATAACTTCCAGAAGAAGATTGTTCTCACGGAACTTGCTGACTTTGTTAGTCAGAATCCGACGTCACTTTGCCGATATTTTAAGAAATGTACCAACAAGAGTATATTCCAAGTACTTGCCAACATACGCATTAAATATGCTTGTAAATTACTAACTCATTCGAACCTTACGGTCAATGAAGTGGCTTTTAACTCGGGATACAATACACCAACACTGTTTTACGAACAATTCTTAAGAGAGATACATCTAACCCCAAATGAATACAGACAACACATTAACGCTGAGAAAATCAGCAACCATATGAATATAACAATTGGTTCGCCGCAAGACTCAACACATAGTAAATAACGTGAGTTCGACGGATTCAGAACGATGTAAGGGGAGTGTAAATGATCTTTGTGCATTGATGGACGGCTTCTTTGGAAACAGGAAATAGGTGGTAATTGCCTATAATAAGTTGATGATGAAGCGGTCAAAGTATCTATGTATGGAGTGTTCCACCTGCGCAATGTTCTTAAGTTCATCATTCACCGTTTCTATAATGGCTCTTTTTCTGAGTAAAAGTCTGTCTGAAACGCTCATTAAGGCTCCTTTCATGTTACTTTTCAATTTGGTAATAAGCTGTATTCCGTCAACGAAAAGCCTTCGAAAGAGGTTCTTGCCGATGTAGCCTTTGTCACCGAATAGCTTACCATATATAAAATCTATGAATGCTTTGTACTCCAAAGGCTTACGGTCATCAATATATCCCGGCGTTATCATAAAGTTGAGAAGCTCTCCTTGCTCATTGCATCAAAAAACTTGCAGAAGTCATCTGCCATACAAAATATTTCAGTAACTTTGTCCTCGGTGATCATAGCGATTTTTGTTTTGTAATTGTTTATAAATCACCACCTTAAAGTTATAATAAATTTCGCTAATCACCAAATTTATAGACACTTATAATTCGTCGAACTCACGTTATTATACGCTTGGGCAATACACGTTCAAGACTTCTCAAAAGAATAATATCGTACTTCCGATGATAGTTGATCCAGCACTGATTACATTCACGTGAATATCTACATTGTGTTCGACAGGCTGCAGGTGAGTTAAAAATCTCATCGAGCGTATTTTTATGAATATTGCCCAAAATGACATCGAGATTTTGGCACAGAGGAACGTCGCCATTAGAATGGATGACTAATTCGCTGAAAATACTGTGGCATCTAAGCTGTAACCGCCCATTCTTCCATTCATCATAGAGTGCCACAAAATCGTAGTTTTCTTCCGTTTGATGGATGTCAGGAGGGATCTGCCCGATATAGTCTTTATCGTTTGCATCAATTAGTTCTTTGCTTGTATCGAAAAAAGACATAGTGCCATAAATTCCAATGCGGACATCAATTCCATATTGTTTGGAAATTTTGATAACGTGCTCCATATCATTGAACGTGTTCCACGGCGATAAGCAAAACATCAGCGAGATCGGAACAAGTTGTTTGCATTCTTCAATAACCCTTATCACTTTGTCATACCCATCCCTTCCGCGCATATAAAGGTAGGTATTCCTGTCGCCATCAAGTGATATATATAGATGCTTGGGGCGATGTCTCTTAACTGCTGCAATCAACTTGTTGGGGGCGAGACAATTTGACAATAGGGTGTAATTGGGATGATTCTTATCAAACCATCCCAATATCTCGTCGTATTCTGGATGAAGGATAAACTCCCCGCCCTCCAATCCCACAACTGTATGTCGGGTTACACATCTGCTACTCATCATTCTCTTTATATCTTCTAAAGAAAGATGTTCCTCTGGCTTTTTCCAAATGGAGCAGTGCTTGCATCGTGACTGACAACTTGTTGTGGAATAAATCATCAATGACGTCAATTTTTTACGGCGACGTCTCATCATGTTGTTTGCAAACACCAATCCACTGCGGACATAGTCATAAATACTGTACATTACCGTTTTTATCTATTGTGTCTTTATATGTAAAGAGCTGTAACAGACAAAAAGGCTGCAAGTATTATATTATTTTTTCTCGTTTTTTTACCACGTTAGACGTAGACCGAAAGGCACGGTTAGCGTGAATGGATGCTCCGTGCGGTAAGTCTCCAGTCCGCTACCATTACGGAAATAGTAGAACATATTAGGTTCCACATATATGCTGAATGGCTTGAACAAGCGATACTGCACGCCTACACCCATGTTGACAGACCATTGATAGCGTGGTCTTATTGTTCCTTTCAGTGTGTAAGACGAGTCGGCGGTAATGATGTATTGCTTGTTGAGCGAGCTGCGTACAGGCATCTCAAATGTTACACCACCTGTGGTATAAGCATTGAAACGTCCCTTGCTCCAAATACGATAAGTCAAACGCAGCGGTATGCCGATATAGTCTATCTTCTGCACCTTATTGAGTGTGGCACCATGGAAATCACTTTCAAATTCCGACTTCAGATGTGTATAGGTGATGCCGGTGCCAAAGATCCAGTGTGGGCTAAGCTGCTTGTTGAGTGACAGGCTGAAGGTTAGCGGACGGTGATGGGTAGCCTTCTCGCTCAGCCCTTCGCCGCTGTCCCCATCTGTCATGTTATTCCAGGCAATCAGTTTCATCTTTTCCCTCTCCACAGAGTCCATCAGGGCACTGTTTCGTGTCATATAGTCCATATACTCGTTCCATGTATGGAGCTTAGCTGCTGCTCCTCCATTGGCATAGTCTATCACGGACAGATAGTTCATGTCTGACAATGCGTTTCCTCCAGTATTAGAAGAAAATCCAAAGTTAAATGCCCATGGATATTTCTTCTTAGATTTGTTGGCAAAAGGCTCTACCTGTGCTATGAGCGGAGCGGGAGTAATCTGTGGAATATGGAATAACGTATCATCCCAAGTCCCATCTTCAGGTGCCAGAACCTTCAAAACAGAATCTGGCAGATAAGCCGTCATCGTGGCAGTAGCCTGAGTGCTATCTGCAGTCTGCATACTATCTGTCATGGCGACAAGATGTGACTTGTGCTCTATCTCTTCACCATTTGAGTTCATGGGCAAAACCTCTATGTACTCGTCCTTGCTAATATGATTTTCCTTAGCATCAGTCTTACCCTTTCCCCCTACGAACCTTAACTGCTTGTGATTTGTCCTCTGCAATATTTTCTGTTTTCCTATACCTAAGCAGATACAGGCATATAGGCAAGAACATAGGCAGTAACAGAAGTACCCAATACTTGTACAGCATCTTCTGTAATTGTGTCTTCGCGCGGAAAAGTTGTGAAGACGAACTATGTGGAGCTATGTGGAGCATCTGCCCGATTTCTATATGAGAATAGCCGTCTAATACAGATAATTTGAATACTTCCTTGCTTTTTTCCGGAAGTTTTTCGATAGCATCAAACAAGATCTGTAAATCCACCTCTTTTTGCTCCTCCGTGCAATCGGAACAAAGATGCTCTGTAATACCCTCTAATGGTATCTCCTTTTTACCAATACTTCGCAGGTATCTAAAGCATAGATTTCTTGCAATGGTTATCATCCATCCCTCGATCTTCGACGTGTCTTTCAAGTCTTTGATGGATGTGAAAATAATGATGAAAGCGTCGTGGAGAACATCCTCCGCAGCACTTTCATCTTTTATATAATGTCGGCATACGCTCAATAGCTTTCCAGCGTATTGCCTATATAGTTGTTCGAGAGCTTTTCTATCCCCTCGCTTGCAATCCTCTATCTGTATCATTGATGGACATTATAAATCCCATATTTTATAAAAGAGTCTACAAATGTAAAAAGACTGCATTGTATTTTCACTTTTTACTTTCTTTAACAGTGGAGACCTGTCCAATGGCATCCCATAAGTACCACCAGGTAGCCTCCACCTAATTCCACCTTCATTGAACCAAATAATCTTGCTTCGGTAACGTGAGTTCGATATAAGAATTAAATGAAAATATTTCGTTTCTTATTGATTATAAGCATATTAAGTTATTATCAATTTTTCTTAAAATGGACTTGATTAGATAAAATAGCTCACTATAACCCTTTTAAGTGGTAATAAATACTCGAATTACAAGATTATTTCTTTATTTTAGGGTTTATAAATCTCTAAGTGCCTTATAGATAATATATTGGAGAAATTTCTTATATCGAACTCACGTTCGGTACTATGCGTTTTCTCGAAATTTATCCTCTAACAATAGAATTCTTTCCCGCAGTTGGTCAAACGTCAATGGATTCTCGTTATAAATGAATGAATCTATCATTGCTTTGTAATCATCCCGGAACAAGTTTTCTATCTCTCCAGTAGGCCAGATTTTAATATTCTCTCGCTTATCAGAGTCATAATCCACAGAACTGATATGATAGAATTTCTTGCGATGCTCTATGATACTTTTATAAAGTTCTGAGTCGTTGATAGCTGTTTCTGAATAGGTATCCATCAATCTCTCCAAGTCATAAAGGTGGCGGCTCATTCTTTCGCTTCTGGGCGACTTCTTCTGATATTCTTCATTGAGCAATAATGCCTTTTCCAAAAAAGTCCGGATGGGCAGTACCGTAGGAATTAAGCATTGGGTAGCATCATCCACTTCGTTAAAAGCATCATAAATCAGTGAAGTTAATGCTCGATTTTCAAAAGGTTCGTCCATAGACATACAGCTGATTTCGATTTTGACCTTGGGCTGAATGTATTCATTCGTTTCATCTAAGATGCTGGGATAGGCAACATTCAACACTACTGGGTCACGATCTGTGTCAATAGGAACTTCAACTCCGTCTTGCATGATACTCTTTACATTCTCGACGTTGAAATCTTTAGCTCCCAATTTTGCAAGTTGCTCATTTAATTCAGGGGAAAGACGCTCGAAAATAACCTCCCTCGATGCCTTCCGCAAGCTTTTCAGTTGATTATTATTCTCGCACTTGGCAAAAGGATATAGCTTCTGTTTTTCTTCCGTTTCAGTAAACCAACTTCTGCTTAGAGATATGTCTATATCCTCACTGAACCTTCTTAAATCAATGTTCTCCCATTTACCTTTAGAAAGACTTGTTCCGCCTTTGAAAAGCAGGAACTCCGAAAATGACGTAGAGAAAAGTGCTTTGAGGGTAATCGTTACCCACCAGTCCTTCTCTATAGCCAAGTCCTCTATATTTGTTCTCAGTGCTGTATTCTGTACGATTGCGATACGCTCTTCGATTGTCTTATCTTGCCAAATGCTCATACTTTTCTATTATTGGTTTTATATACTTGCGAACCCAGACTGGCGCTGTTGCCAAATCCGTTTTTATCTGTTGCTTTTCGGTTGAGTCAGAGATTAACTTCTCAATTCTATTTGTATCAGCAGAAGTTATGTTTGATTGCCCCTTTGCCTTGAGTGCTAAAACAAGTAATGGCATTAACTTGCTGTGATACGAATATGTGCTGGGAGATCTGTGCTTCAGTCTTATTTTCTTGTTCCCTATAGTTATAATCCTCGGCGATCCTGTTGTTAGATAGATTGCCTTCATCGGAACCTGTGTTGACAAACCAAGGGCGTTCAAAGCATATTCTCCTGTTGGTAGAATCTCCGCATTTTCATGTTCTGCGATCAGTTTTACAATCTTCTCTGCCGAAGGATATACATTGCCATAGTTAGTTACTATCGGCTTATAGTATATGCCTTTTGCGAGGCGTTCAAGAACACCAAAACCTTTCATCGTCGATAATAACTTACTGACATATTCATTATCAAACTCAGCAAAGTCATTGACAAAGAAAACCGTTCCTGGTTCAGCTTCGTCTATCCGTTGTTTTATCTGTTCTTGAATGGTCATATTAACATATTTTAGTCGGTAACTTTTGCAAAGTTATGGAAATTATCTGTCTTTTGCAACAATATCCCCTACTTTTTTGGCTTTTTGGAGGTAAATTAAATGTTGTGCGTTAACATATTTTAGTCGGTAACTTTTGCAAAGTTATGGAAAGCAATTCGCAATGAAAGAGGAATTAAAATTTCACAAGACATAGTACTGCCAACATCTAATGAGAGGTATTGGGAATACTCGATACTCGTTAGTTAAAGGAACTAAAATGAGATTTGGAACTTTCATGGATATTGGTTATCTTTGTATTGTTATTTAGAGGATTTTAGTTGTGCCGATAAAGTTTCCTTCAAAGGAGCTTCATTTAGACTTTTTTCCAGACAATGATCTTTGATTTAATTAACGGCAGATTTCTTCTTCATGTGCTATATAACTAAATGGCATTGCGGGTCAAAAATGTGTTACCAATGAGGTATTTGTGTTACTAATGTGTTACCACTTGATAAAATCAGTCTTACCATCGTTCTCAAAAAAGTAGTGTACTTTGCTGATTACAAACATATTACGCTACCTGCCACTCAACGCAACCATCTTGATCCCATATTGTGTTACCACCGACCCCATGCGGATCACAGAATAAAGAGGGTTTCGGTAACAAGACCCTCTTTATTTTGTGGTATTTCATAATACTATAAGCAGGTTCTAAAAATTATCTTTGATGAATTTTTCTTTTTTAGGCGAGTAGATTTTGCTTTCTTCTAGAAAGTGCATGGTGAACTATGCACTTTCTAGAAGAAAGCAGAAAAAATGGGGTCAGTCCTAAAACCCAGTTGCAAGTCTATACTCTTAAGCACATAATTTC
>ERZ1036438.666-NODE-666-length-10922-cov-13.421828_pt1 | contig 10922 bp, 10 predicted proteins | sample MGYA00514224_ERZ1036438 | MGnify/ENA primary metagenome ERZ1036438 (study PRJEB33795, sample SAMN09464924) | human gut metagenome | host: Homo sapiens | place: USA: Stanford, California | collected 2016-07 | study: EMG produced TPA metagenomics assembly of the...
TGGACGTCTGGCCTGCCGCAGCCAGCGCTGTATTGCGCAGCTGCCTGAGACGATAGTAATACTGTGACTCACTGACATTGTTTGCTGCGCACCATTCTTTGATGGATAGGCCACTGGCATTACGTTCTTGGACCATGGCCTTCCAACTAGCCATACGTACTTCGACGACCTCGTTCATAGAGAGTAGCTTCCTTTGGGTTGCTTGAAAAACTTCTAAAAGTTTTCAAAGTATTTCAAGTAGATTCTTCTAGGAGCCTATTATCTCACGGACTGGGGCTCTAATCAGCCTAATCATTATGAATCACTTACGTTTTACTACCACTTGCCGCTGCATACGTCGTTGTGGGGCACTCAGGCCTTTCAACTGTAAGCGCCTAAATATTGGGTGGGTGGACAAAAAACTTCGGCTGCATTAATACAACCGAAGTACTTTGACCATTTTCAATTCACATACATTGTTTCCTAAACTGGCTCTGGTGTAATAGTGGCCCGGTTCGCAATCTCAGCTTTAACAGTTTTATTCCATGGTGCAAGCAATTCTAGTTCGTCATCGGTCATCCCGCTGTTTGGTTGACTTTCGAACAGAAACCTTAGGTAGTGGTAGACGTTTACTCCATTCGCCTTTGTTATTTCTACCATGGTGTAACATAAAGCACTGGCATCGGCTCCTGCTGAAGTGTCACTGAACAGCCAGCCTTTGCGGCCCACTACAAATGGGCGAATTGCATTCTCGCTTAAATTATTTCGAAAAACTGCAACGGCCGTCCTACAGGTAAGCCATAAGATAGGGAATCCGGTTTCGGATATAGGTGGCAGCCTTGTCCATCCAGGAACCTCTTACTGGCTTCTGATTAGAAAGCCACGACAAAAAAACTTCAATGATGGGTTTCGCCTTTGCGAGACGGGCCTCTTTGATGGCATCAAAGTTTTTATTCTTTTTTCGGATTGCCTATTCCAACATAAAGAGCTAGTTGATATACATAATGCCCTGTACCGGGGCTGGGCATAATACAGCTGTTTTCCCTTGGGAATGGCGTCGATCAGATACCTCCGTATGTGCGCATAACAAGCAGTCCGCCTGGCATTCGGCACCTTATTGTAGCCGCTGTATCCATCGCACATCAGGTATCCGCTAAAGCCGGCAAGGAAATTCACGGCAGTATTTCCGGCGCGGGTTCTGGAATACCTGTAAAGAATAATGGGAATCCCACCATCTTCGCCACTGCGGAATAACCACATATAGGATTTCGTTTCTGCCCGTCGTCCTGGTTCATGCAGAACCTGCAGTGGGGTCTCACCGGCCATAACAAACTGTCTGACAAGAAGCTTTCCCCGGAAGTATTCATACATCGGGCCAAAGTACTCCTGGGCATTTCCGATAATCCAGTTTGCCAGCGTAGCCCTGCCGATTTTCGTTCCGCACTGCTTAAAGTCCTGCTCCTGACGGTATAGCGGCATCCCATTAAAATACTTCTGGTAGATAATCCAGGCAACAGTAGATGCAGAAGCCATCCCATGCAGCATATGCGCCCGTTCATCCTTGCCTTCTACGATATGGGGAACTAACACCCACTCCTTACAGGACGGGCAGCCATAGTTTACACTGTAGTATTCCAGGACCTTTACTTTAGCAGGGACGTAATGAAGCTCCCGCCGGACAAACTTCGTCCCGAGCTTTTCAAGCGGAGGCTGGCAATTGCTGCATATGCGTTCGCTTTCAGGAAGATCAAGGTAAAACGTTTCTACCGGCAGCCCTTTGAATCGCTCTTCATTGGTACACCTGGGTTTACGCTTTGATGCGGGGGCTCCTGTGCAGCTGTCTCTTCCCTGGTCGCCATCACCGGAGCCTGCAGTGTTTCTGCTTCATTGAAGAGGCTTACCTGGCCGGGGATTTCTGCCACGCCTTTTTCACTGGAGGGGACAAAGAGCTTTTTGGTCAGGAAATCAACCTGAGCCTTAAAATCACCCCGTTCCTGGCGCAGCAAAGCTTCCCGCTCATTCGCCTGGAAAATCATTTCCTGCAGGGTTTTAACCAAGGTATTCAGTTCAGAAATGGAGTCTTTAAGCTCACTTAGCTGAAGCTCCTTTGCACTGTCTGCCATGGCTGTTTTACCTCGTTTCTCATACACTTATTATACCAAAAACTGGAAGTAATTGACAGTATAACAGTGAAAAACGTGCCGAAAACCAATGTTTTACACATGGGGCACAACTATATGATCCGAAAAAGGAACTGTCATCAGCTTGTGGCTTTTATGGCCTTTGGCTGCTCGGTATCAAGACCTGATATGAGCCAGTCAAACTCTCTCCAGGTAAGATTGCGGACCTCGGATTGATTCCGCGGCCAGCGATAGCTGCCCTGTGCTGTCAGCCGCTTATAGATCAGCACGATACCATCCGGCTTCTTAAGGATTGCCTTAATCCGGTCACATTTTCTGCCACAAAAGAGATATAAAGCGTGACTGTCCGGAGCTTCCGGGAAATAGTCCTGAATGACAGCACAGAGACCATCAATCGACTTACGCATATCGGTTCTGCCACAAACGATGTAAATAGCATCAACACCTGAAACATCAGCTGACATGACCGTATCCTCATCATCAGCAAAATTTGCGCCAAAAGTGTAGGAACCACAGAATTTGTAACTTTCAGACAGAGATTGTCTGTCGTAAGTTCTATCGTATGTGGATTGTCAAGGTGCGTGATATGATCCGGAGTCCTTGCTTTGGGATAAGGGTCGGGACATATATCGATTTTTACCACCTCTTGATGAGAGGTGAAATCCAGAACACAGGATGTAATTTCTGGTTCCGGAATCTGGCAGGCCTTTTTATGTAGCTAGGCTGCAGCATTGTAAAAAGAACTGCTTCTGATGTTATGTTGTTCACACTATGCCAGATCCGCCAAGCCGCTCTGACGGCACTCCATGATAATCCGGAGCCATTCCTGCTCTGAACGGTAGATACGGTGCTTTTTCATGAAACCACCTCTATTGCATCATTCTATCGGGTTATAAGATTACCGATAGGATAATGTAGTAAAAAATTACTTACTACCATTATGAATGGAAACTGGTTCTTTGGCTAGCACCCAATATTTAGGCGCTTACCTTGCGGATACCAGGCTCCCTCTAAGAAGGTTGGATGGATGCGGTGCTTTTACCACGCGGTTGTCTTTTTTACCTGAATAAACTCCGATATGGTATTCATCCACTTCAACCTTTGCAGGGACAAAACAATAATGTTTCATCACAGCGTCCGGAAACTACTTCCAGCCGTTCTCTCCGAATTCCTGCGTAAGCTGTTCGGCGCTCAGATAATGATCCATCCTGTTAACAGGCAGACCGGATATGCGTCCTTCTTTCCTTCCTGCCGGTTTAACACCGCGGGTTGGTTTGACCTCCAGGTCTTTCGGTTCCGGAACGGCCATGTCGCTGAGTGCTTCGGCTTCATTAAAAAAGAGGAAAAACGCTCATAGGGTCAATTAATTTCTTGAATAATTCAGTGCTTCTTCTCAAGCTGTAATGTGATTGAAACAATTGTAGAGAGGAAAGCCGCATATTATAACGCTGCTTTTCATCAAGATAATAGTAATCAAGTATACTTCTTTCAAAAGTTTCTATAGTATCAACGATATATGAGTTGCTACCGTTTTGTATAGCATAACCTTCAAATGCATGGCTTGTTCCAACTACTGGCAGAGCATAGGACAGTGCTTCCGCAACTTTGACTTTCATGCCAGCGCCGTCAAAAATAGGGGCAATGTATAATTCTGCATTATAAAAATATGGCTCCATATTTTCTGGTGTATCCACTATTGTAATGGAGGGCGTTTTCTTTACAAAGTCTAAGAACTCAGGGGTTGGATGGGAGCCAGCGATACAAAGTTCTTTAGGAATCGATAAATGGTCATATACATTTTTTATAAACCATAATATACCTTCAAAATTAGAACCATACCACAGTGAGCCGGTTATCAACATACGTAGTGGATGTGGAGCATGGTTTTGGGTATCCCAAGAGGGCAAATATGTTTTCTTCTGGGGAATACACACCGGAATAACAGTTATTTTTTCAGATGGAATATGGTATAATTGGCATAAACGCTTTTTGTCCTTTTCTGTCAGAGCAATTAGATGATTGGCTCGATTGACAATTATCCGCTCGCGTGGCTTGGAAAAGCAGGCATCAATAAAATTAAAGAGATTTCGATGATGATGATAATTGTTTTGAGAATAATCGAATTCTACATTATGAACACGAACGAATAAAGGAGTATTTCCTATTCGTTTAATAACATAATGTAATTTAGTGAAATCCATTATAATCGCATCATATGCAGAAAAATCAATATGCAGTTTAAGCCATGAACGATAACGGCGGTTTGTATTCATAAACAGTGAATCAAATATTCGCAGCAATATGTTATTGCTGGATTTTAAGTAGTAAGTTGTATCATAAAGATCAGCCAAGGATTTATCGGCAATCTCGGGACCGATGTAGTCCACGGAGTAATTATTCTCTACAAGTGATAATAAGGTCTGTTTGATAACGATTCCACCACCAGATAATAAAGAAGGCGGTTCAGGGGTGATTTGCAACAGTTTCATAAATCTCTCCAAGTTTGTCATATTTTTGCTGTTATGAGGGAGTATATTCAGTATAGCATTAAATATAAAAAGCTGCAACCTTACATGTCATGACAAAGTTGCAGATTAGGGTACTAAATGGTATACTGTAAAAATATTATAATTTATGAAAGGATTATAGAGAAATGGATAAAAAAAACGGTTTAATCATATCGTGGAAAAGAACCAATGAAATTATTGCGAGCATCTATATAGTCGCAATACTGGCAATTTTTCCTTTGGTTTTTCATAATTATTATTATGATATATTAAGAGTGAAATACATGTTTTATTATAGTTCAGTAATTATATTATTTGTACTCATCTTAATGGCAGCGCTTATTTATATGTATGTTGATGCCAGAGATTACCAGTGGGAGAACACCCGGTATGTAATTAAGCGGTTCAGAAAGAAGGCTTTGAATATAGCAGATTGGGCAATGATTATATTCATGGTTGCAGTTACTATATCAACTTTTCAATCGGATTATTTTTACGAATCTTTTTGGGGAAATGAAGGAAGATATACAGGAATGTTTTTAATTCTTTTATATTTTGTGAGCTTTTTTATCATTACCAGATGCTTGAAGTTTAAAAGATGGTATTTGGATATATTTTTGGCCGCAGGAATGATAGCATGTATTATTGGAATATTTCAGTTTTTTGAAATTGACCCGATTGGATTTAAGGAGGGACTTTCATGGGATGATTACAGGATTTTTGCTTCTACGATTGGAAATATTAATACCTACACGTCCTATGTAGCTCTTATTTCTGGTATGAGTGTAGTCCTTTTTGTTAATGAAAATACCTTTTATCGAAAAGTATGGTATACTTTTTGCGTTATTATATCATTGTTTGCATTAATAACAGGAATCAGCGATAATGCGTATCTGGCATTAATTGCTTTATTTGGATTATTGCCCTTATTCTTATTCAATAGTATAGGTGGTATTAAAAAATATTTATTTCTTCTTGCGCTTTTATTTTCTGAATTTCAACTGATTGACGTTATTATAAGCAGAGTACCAGAACATGTTTTGCAAATTAATGGTTTGTTTAATATAGTTGTAGGTTATGATAAGCTCCTATATATTGTTATAGGACTATGGGGAACAACAGCATTAATTCATATATTAGAAACCAAGTTATTTAAAGAAAGCTGTCTACAGAAAAAAAGTAATTTAGGAAGATGGATTTGGCTGATTCTTATAATAGTAGGCATATTCTGTGTGGGCTATATATTGTATGATGCAAACATCAAAGGAAATGGTGACCAATATGGTTCATTAAAAACTTATCTTGTTATTAATGATGATTGGGGTACACGTCGAGGATATATTTGGAGAATTGGAATAGAGAGTTACCGTAAGTTTCCATTGATGCATAAGATTTTTGGCTATGGTCCGGATACATTTGGAATTATTACTGTAAATAATTATTATGAGGAGATGGCTAGCAGATTCTTTGAAAAGTTTGATAGCGCTCACAACGAGTATTTACAATACTTTATAACAATAGGTTTTGTGGGTTTGACTGCATATCTATGCCTGCTATTTACTTCAATAATAGAAATGTTTAATGCATGTTCAAAGAATTCATTTCTTATAGCTATTTCATTTTCGGTTATATGCTATGCTGCACAGGCAGTTGTTAATATAAGCGTTCCAATTGTTGCTCCAATTATGTTTACACTGTTGATGATTGGAGTGGCTGCTGCACGGCAAACGGTAGATATGAGGGATAAGGTATGAGAACAATATAGCACAAGGAATATTTTATTCCGTGGACAAAAGAGATAACAGAATGTATATAAATCTAATTTGTGACGCAGGAAGGATAGTCTAATGAGAACGAAGACAATTTTGGATGAATACCGTCGCTGGATAGATTTTGCGGTGGAAGATGCTGATATTACAGAAGAACTAAACCGCATTGCCGGCGACTGGGAAAAGATTGAAGATGCATTTTACCGCAGTTTGGAGTTTGGGACTGGTGGTCTAAGGGGGGTAATTGGAGCGGGAACCAACCGAATGAATATATATACAGTGGCAAAAGCATCTCAGGGATTGGCCAACTATATGAAAAAGCAAGGGAATGTCATCGGAATTGCGATTAGTTATGATTCCCGAATTAAGTCGGAGTTATTTGCAAGGATTGCTTCTGAGGTATTTGCAGGAAATGGCATTCAAGTATATTTATTCGATGAGTTGATGCCAACTCCGTGTTTATCATTTGCAGTGAGACAGTTAAAATGTGCGTCTGGTATTATGATAACAGCATCTCATAACCCGGCAAAGTATAACGGATATAAAGTTTATGGAGCTGATGGATGTCAGATTACTACTAAGGTTGCAAGTGAAATTTTAGTTGAAGTCGAAAACGTTGATTTATTTGAGGGGATATGTAGGTTTAGCTTTGATGAGGCGGTAGCAGCAGGGGATATTAGCTTTATTGTTCCAGAAATTATAGATGCATTTATAGATGCAGTAAAGGCTCAAAGTGTACTAGGACCAAATGATTTGATAGATAAGGATGTGTCTATTGTCTATACTCCATTAAATGGTACAGGGCTTAAGCCAGTTCTTCGAACTTTGCAGGAAAGCGGTTTTACTAATATTACGGTAGTGAAAGAGCAGGAACAGCCGAATGGGAATTTCCCTACATGTCCATATCCGAATCCGGAGATACATGAGGCTATGGCACTGGGAATTGAGTATGCAAGGAGATATGATGCAGACCTTCTGCTTGCAACAGATCCGGATTGTGACCGCGTAGGTATTGCTATAAAAGACGAAAATGGAAAATATGTGCTGCTGAGTGGAAATGAGACCGGTATGTTGTTGCTTGATTATATTTGCAGTAGAAAGATTGCCAATGGAATGATGCCGAAGAATCCGATCCTGGTAAAGACAATAGTAACAACTGATATGGCAGAAAGAATCGCATTGCACTATGGTGTAGAAACGAAAAATATGCTGACTGGTTTTAAATTTATCGGCGAGCAAATTGGGGTATTGGAGGCAAAAGGGCAGAGCGAACGGTTTATCTTTGGATTTGAAGAGAGCTATGGGTACTTAAGTGGTTCCTATGTGAGGGATAAGGATGCAGTAAACGGGGCATTTTTAATATGTGAAATGTTTTCTTATTATAGAACGCAAGGTATTGGGTTGTGGGAAAAACTGCGGGAGTTATATATGACATATGGATACTGTCTTAATACACAGCACTCCTATACCTTTGAAGGCGTAGTTGGTTTTCAAAAGATGAAGGAAATTATGGCGTTACTGCGGGATGGCGTGGATAAAATTGGAGGAAGGAGGGTTCTGGAAATTCTTGATTACTTAAAGGGGGTAGATGGATTGCCAAAGTCAGATGTATTAAAGTTTCTACTAGATGATTATTGTTCGGTTATAGTACGACCATCAGGAACGGAGCCTAAAATGAAAGTGTATATGTCGGTGTGTGCAGATGATATAAACGAAGCTTCAAGGATAGAATGTGAAATGCAGGAGAGTATAGAGAAGTTTTTCAGTGATTAAAATAATGTTTAATAAGAGAATAATGGCTATATTTTTTGTTACTAAAAGTAGAATATGCTGCCCTGTATATTAGATTATTTGAGTCTGTATTGTGTTGAATTGTTTACTTAAATGTTACACTTAAACCGTAGTTAAATAATCCCCCTATAAACACAGGCAATAAGCCCGCCATCAAGCGGGCTCATTAAAAATTCATGTTTTAGGATATCTCTGAATCATATATTCAGCACAGCCCCAGGCTAATAAATATAAACAACTCTGTTCATTCCGTGGAAGCAAGTACCGCAGAAGTTGCCGGGGCCGTTTTTCTGTTTTTGAAAGCGCGTTCCAGGGTATATACAAAGGCTCCCATTAAGGCGCTTGATATATCCAGAACTGCAGCGGCAGCTGCGGAAAATAAAGCCATGGTATTGTATTTGGTGTGGAGCAGGTTTAATGCCTTTTCCAGAGGATTAAGGTTGGCAAGATATCTCCGCTCAAGAGCAGAAATGTCATCAATCTCTTCCGTGCGGTCCGGTTCCGGCAAGTTTATGCCCACATGGGGACACAGTGACAATCATAAGCCAATCAGATGTAGATAATCAGAAATATAGTGCTGAACCGGGCTGGATGAGGTTCATTAAGACACAAAAGGCAAAAGAATATATAATTCGTTATTTGGAAATCAGGTTTTCGGAACTTGAAGGCTGATTTACAATATGCATTTGTTAGGAAATATCTATATAATCAAAGCTGCCATATCAATCTGGACTTTTTAAATTGATATGACAGCTTTTTATATAGTTACTATTTCACTACCCGCGCCCCGGACTCCGGCGCAGCCGTATCCTTCTCAGTATTCCAGATTCCGTTGCCTCCCAGCCAGTAATACAAATCCTGGTCAGATGATTTTACATAACAATCAGATTCCATATACCCATTATTCCCAAAATAATACCAGTTGTCGCTGATGCAGCGCCAGCTGTTTACAGGATAGACATTGTTTGGGTATACATAGCGCCAACCCGATGAGGTCTTATCCCATGTTCCATTGGTGATAAACCAGGTGTCTTCGGTGCGGATGGTCAGGGGCTCGGAGTTATCTGTCCATGGTCCGGCCTGGGAGCTGTAGGTGCCCAATGCCCGTACTGTGAAGGTGTAATTTCCCTCCACATTGATGTAGGAGCTGAAATCATAGGTGGATTCGGTAGTCTTTTGGGTGGTCACCAGTATTTTATCCCGGTACAGACGCACTTCATAGTTTTTGGCTCCGTTTACCTTATCCCATACAGCGGTGGTCAGGTTCCAGCTGACAGACGTGGTAGCGGGAAGATTGCCGTCTATGGCAGGCAGATACACCTGAAGAATTAAAGCACTTCCATCGCTGTCCTTTTCAGCGGTTTTAAACTGGGCTCCGCAGCCGGTTAGTGAAAAGATGCTGCGTTTTGTGCTGGAAAAATAGTATCCGTCCTTTGCAGAAAGCTCCACTTCCACGATAGGCCTCTCGCCATAGTCCCACTGGTCATCCTTTTTGTCGTACACTGCTCCTTCCACCTTGAATTCACCGTTGCTGGATACTGCATATACATTGCCTACCAGTTCGCCGCCCTTTGGGGCCGTGTCCCAGGAAAATGTCAAGGGTATGGATGTGATTGCTTTTTCCTGTCCATAGGCGGAGAACAGAGTGCCCATGGAGAGGAAAGCTGCCAAGGCTGCAATGATGAGTGATTTTTTTGCCATTGAATATCCCTCCTTGTGGTTCCGGAAAATTGACTGCCGGTATACATGTTACTATTACTATTGTACTGTATTTTGGGGTGAAATTACAAGTTTTATTTGATAATAATATTGGGGCTGTTTGTATTGGACTTTTAGTATTGAGCCCATTTGTATTCCACCTGATAAGTTAATCAATTGTAGTTACATTCAGGTTTATGCATATCCTGGAAAGGCATGCGGCATACTAATCATGGAGGTGATATCTTATGAGTCCAAAGGAATTAAATTATATTGAGGATGCATTAGGCCATGAGCAGTTTTTAATGAATCAGTGCCAGGAAGCCATCCAGAATCTGCAGGATCCTGCTCTTAAAAATCAGGCACAGCAGATGGAACAGAAGCACAAGCAGATTTTTGACAGTTTTTATAATCTCATATAAGGAGGAAGCAGAGAATGGATGACAAGTGTATTATGGAGAACCTTCTCCTGACCGAGAAGGGTGTATGTGACCTGTATGTCCACGGAACCATCGAGTCTTCCACAGCTAATGTGCATCAGACCTTTAACCAGGCACTGAATGACAGCCTGTGTATGCAGGATGACATCTATAAGCAGATGTCCGCTAAGGGATGGTATCAGATGGAGCAGGCGGAACAGCAGAAAATCATGAAGGTAAAGAATCAGTTTGCAGGAATGTAATCCGGTCTGACTTGGGTTTCAGAGACTGATTGGGTGAAAGGACGTTAAGCCATGGAATGGTCTGTGGCTTGACGTCCTTTTTCGTGCGCCGGCGCCGCTTGGCAGTGCTGGCGCACGGTGCCGTCGAACTAAGCTGTCCCACGTTGCCGGAGAGCTAAGCTGGCCCATGCTGCCGTCGAACTAAGCTGGCCCATGTTGCCGGTGAATTAAGCTGGCCCACAGTGCCGGCGAACTAAGCTGGCGAACGCTGCCGTCGAACTAAGCTGGCCCACGTTGCCAGCGAACTAAACTTCCCCACGCTGCTGGCGAACTAAGCTGGCCCACGCTGCCGGCGAACTAAGCTGGCCCACGCTGC
>ERZ1036438.670-NODE-670-length-10891-cov-4.101052_pt1 | contig 10891 bp, 10 predicted proteins | sample MGYA00514224_ERZ1036438 | MGnify/ENA primary metagenome ERZ1036438 (study PRJEB33795, sample SAMN09464924) | human gut metagenome | host: Homo sapiens | place: USA: Stanford, California | collected 2016-07 | study: EMG produced TPA metagenomics assembly of the...
TTTGCGGTATTGTGGCAGGCTATATTGCGGCCGTCATCCTCGGTCTGGTCGACTTCTCGGGAGTGGTAGCAGCCCCGTGGTTCACCAATCCTGTCAGCCTCGACACCATCACCCATTTCCAGTGGGCACCTTTTTTATATATGATACCCGTGGCCATCGCCCCCGTGATAGAACACATCGGCGATGTCTATGTGGTGAGTGCCGTAGCCGGCAAAGATTTCGTCAAAGACCCCGGACTCCACCGCACGATGCTCGGCGACGGGTTAGCCTGTCTGGCTTCGGCCTTCCTCGGCGGCCCTCCGGAGACCACCTACTCGGAAGTCACCGGTGCCATGTCCATCACCAAGGTCACCAGCCCTGCCGTCATCCGCATCTCAGCCGTTACGGCCATCGTTTTTTCTTTCATCGGCAAACTGAGTGCCCTACTCCAGTCCATTCCACAAGCCGTTTTGGGCGGCATCATGTTGCTGCTCTTCGGTACGATAGCCAGTGTCGGGGTACAGAATCTCATCCATCATAAAGTGGACATGAACGAGACACGCAACGTGATTATCATCTCCGTCACACTCACAATGGGCATTGGCGGTGCCGTGCTCTCTGCCGGCGACTTCGCCATGTCGGGCATCGGTCTTTCCGCCATCATCGGTGTGGTGCTCAACTTGTTGCTGCCCCAGCCCAAACGCACCTCTTAAGAAGATTAGGGGGACACCATATTTATTCGGTATCCCCCCTTCCTTCCAAACAAAAGAACGCAAAACTGGGATATTTATGCCCTTTTTATTCTTTTATTCTTTAATTTCCCTCTAAAAGAATATTTGAGAGGGGCATTTTCTTCCTTTCCTTTTGGTGTTATCGCCAAAAATTCCTACCTTTGCACCGCATTGTAAATACAATATTTCTGCGAGATGTATAAGGGTGACAGACAGCAAAAAAAGGAAAATTCCTCTAAAACGGCATTTGCATCACGGCTACTTGCTTGACAGTTAAAAGTCCGCTTACCCCTTTCTATCCTTCTTGGTCCATCTCACATGCGGGAACGTAGCACCCCCCCAACGCCTATCCTATATCTCTACTGATGTGGATTATCCAAATGGCAGCTTCCTACTGTGTATACATAGTGGGAGAAGGTCGTTTTTAGTTGCTGTCTATTCCTCTGATATTTATGATGATTCATTACCAGCTTCTGTTTTTCACAGATTTTAGTAGAATTGTTAATGTGCTTCTTGAATACTTTAAGAGTTCTTATGTCTGCAAGAACTTGGAAATACTGCCCCATATAGACCATCCACGTCTGTCATTCATTATTCAAATTTATAATACTTCTTCTGTACCTTTTTTACGATAACTTTATTGCATAATAACAGAAAGAGAGAATAAAAGGATATCAAATGAAAATTCAGGATAACAATTCAGCTGTCAACAACAAACGAATTATAAAAAACACACTATTTCTTTACATTAGAATGCTATTTCTAATGTTCATATCTTTATATACCTCGCGAGTCGTCTTAGATAATTTAGGCATTTTGGATTTTGGAATATATAATATAGTTGGAGGATTTGCCACTATGTTTATATTCTTTAGATCATCTTTAGCAAATGTTACCCAAAGATATTTAAGTATAGAATTGGGGAAACATGATGAAAAGGCTGCAAAAGACATTTTTTGTATACATCAATCCGTATATATCATTGTTAGCATACTGGTCTTGGTAGTCGGAGAAATTCTTGGTACTTGGTTTATATATTATAAAATGAATATTCCTGCAGAAAGATTATCTGCTGCTTTTTGGGTGTTCCAATTTACACTATTTTCTCTTTGCACTACAATTCTCAGTGTTGTATATGAGGCGGTGATAATAGCAAGGGAAGAGATGAAAATATACTCGTATGTGGGTATATTTGAAGGTCTGACTAAATTAGGTATAGCAATGATCATATCTGTTGTAACATACGATAAACTCATAGTCTATTCTTTTTTACTTGTTACGGTCGCAATCGGTATACGCTTTTTTTATTCTATCTATTGCAAGCATAGGTATAAAGAGTGTGTTTATAAGTGGATATGGAATAGGGATAAGATAAAAGAATGTTCGTCCATGATTGGTTGGAATACAATAGGCACCTTAGTTTACACGATAAATGTTCAAGGCGTAAATATTCTTTTGAACTTATTTTTCGGTCCTATTATAAATGCTGCAAGAGGAATCGCGTTTCAGATAAACCAAGCTGTAAATAACTTTGGAACTAACTTCTATATTTCAGTGCGTCCACAAATAGTTAAATTATACGCTACAAAGGATTTTAATCATCTATTTAAGTTGTTTTTCTCAAGCTCTAAATTATCTGTTTATCTTCTTTGGATTATATGCCTTCCCCTTTGCTTGTCCATTGATACCATATTGCATTTGTGGCTAAAAGAAGTACCTGCTTATACTAACGTATTTACAATTCTTATTCTCATCTATTCTATAGTAGATGTATTGAATAATCCTATATGGTCTTTAGCATTGGCGATAGGCAAATTAAAAAATTATATACTGATTGGAAACTCTGTGCTTTTGTTGATTTTCCCAATTTCGTATGCTCTTTTAAAATCAGACTTTCCCCCTCAAACTGTTTTTGTTGTGAGTATTTTTATAAGATGCGCTTATATATATGCTGTATTATTCTTCATTAGGAAAGAAATCAATTTCTCTTTAAACTTATATTTTTATGAAGTGCTTTTTCCGGCAATAATCGTTATAGGTATATCTGGAGGAGGGTGTTATTGGCTCAATTCGGGTTTCAACAATTCTATTTCACAACGTGTATTTGTTACTGTAGCAACCATCTTAATAACTGCTATAACAATATGGACACTTGGGTTGAAAGGATCGGAGAAGCAAAAAGTAAAATCGATGCTCTATGATAAAATCAAAAGATATAAATAAAAATAAAAAGGCATTGAACAGTGATATGTTAAATATGTCAAGCGGTTTCCGTACGTTAATTGGTTCAATTTCATCATTGTTTTTATCTTAATTTGAGAAGTTTTCTTTTAAATTAGGCTATAAGATAATCTCAACCGGAGTACGTAAAGTAGACAATATAAGTTTAATAAAAAAACTACAAGTTTTTTTCATGCATAATCCAGAGGAAGCCATCTTTAAATTAGATAAGAATATCAGCCATTCTATTTGTAATATTGTAAATAGCAATAGGTAAACATAATCAATATGATTCCAAAGATAATACATTATTGCTGGCTCAGTGACGATCCTATACCGGCAAGTTTAAACAGATACATGTCTACATGGAAAAGGATTCTTCCTGACTATGAATTCATGAAATGGGATTTCAACCGTTTTCCACGGGGTAAATCAAAGTGGGTAGATCAAGCTTTCGATAACAAAAAATATGCTTTTGCAGCTGATTATATTAGGCTCTACGCTTTATATAACTATGGAGGAATCTATTTGGATATGGACGTGGAAGTGTTAAAATCTTATGATCCTTTCCTTTGTTTGTCATCTATGGTATGTTATGAAGCTAATGGTACAACAATAGAGGCGGCAACCATAGGATCAGAAAAAGGCAGTGAATGGGTGAAGAAATGCCTTGATTATTATCAAGACAGAGACTTTGTTACAGAGAAAGGTGTGCTTTCTATGAAACCAATTCCACAAATAATGCGAGACATTCTAAATCAGAACTATAAACTGTCAAGTGTGGGGAATATTGAAGATGCACTGTCTCTGACTCAAGAAATTCCTGTTTTTTCTTCCGATTTCTTTAGTCCCAAATCTTATTCTTCTGGAAAGGTGAAAACTACTAAGAATACATATTCCATTCACCAATTTTCAGGAACTTGGCTACCTTGGTATGTTGGTATGGAAAAAAAAATATGTAAGTTTCTGCATATCCGTTATCATGATATCCTTAACAGAGTCTTCTTTACAAAAACTTTTTGGAAATAAGAGTATTTTATGTTGTTTTATTGGTTTATATTTTTGCTAATTGCGACAATAGCGCTTTACTATAGAGACAAAAAGGTAGCCTTTTATTTTATTGCTTTATTACTAATGGTCATGGGAGTAATAAGAGCCAGGACCGTTGGGAGCGATTTAAATGGAGGATATTGGAGTGAGTATATAGCAATGGGAGAAAATCCTGCTTCTTGGGGCATCGTTATGCATCAATTTGAGAAAGGTTTCTCTTGGATTATGGCAAAATTCAAGTTTAACATCTCCAAAGACCCCCTAATATTTTTCCACACACTTTTCTTTATCACATTCTTAAATTATTTGATTTTCATATATAGAGAAAGTAAATATAAATGGTTATCATTAGTTTTTATGATGGCTTTTGCATATTACTTCCAATTATATAATGGCATGCGACAAGAATTTTGTTATTCCATCATTCTTCTTGCATTATCTTTCTACATTCTGAGAAGACAGAAATACTTATGTTTTATATTAGTTGTAATAGTAGTGTCATTTCTTTTCCACAAAAGCATGATTCTGATGCTATTGCTAATTGTTTTACATCATTTCTACACAAAGTTCACAACTAAATTTATGATTATGGCGATAGTCATATCAAGTGCCACAAGTCTCACGTTAGCTCGATTCGCATCAGAACAAATGTCTCTATTATCAATCTATTTGGATGACGGCACATCCAATTTCTCAAATTACATGCAGAACACAAGTTTAATGGGCCAATATTCACAGATTTCCAATTTACTAAACTCGCTATTTTGCATATATACAGTTTACACCTATAGATATAAAAAAAATTTCTTCTTGGCGTGTTATGTTTTTGGGATTATACTTCTCAATATTTTAACCCCAATTAATTGGATCTTCCAAAGAATAGCTTATCCTTTTATGTTCTACCGAATAATAACTTATGCAGATTTGTGGTATGACATTCCAAAGAAAAATGAAAAAATACTATTTAGATTTGCAGTTATTCTTCTTGCTATCATAATGTTTCAAAATAGACTCATTGCTGATAATTACCAAGATGTTGTTCCATATATTAGTGTGTTTTTCTAAATGCTTTTATCTATAATAGTTACTTCACAAGATAGGCCAAAGGAACTAAAACGTTACTTTGAGACTATTAACAAACAAAAGAATATCAATTTCTCCAACCTGCAAATTATATTTGTAGACCAAGGTGACAATAAAAGTATATATGACAATTTAAGCCAAAGTATTATCCGAAAATATGTAAAATACCACAAATGTGGCTTGTCAGAAGCAAGAAATCAAGGCCTTAAATTTGTCATTGGTGATATTGTAGCTTTTGGGGATGATGACTCATGGTATGATGATGACACATTATCGAAAGTGTTTGACTTATTTGAAAAAAGAAACATAGACGGTGTTGGTACTGCCATAAAAAATGAATCAGATGTGCCATATAACAAATATCCTCAAGAAATAAAAAAACTAACATATTTGAACCATTATGGTCTTTCCTCAGCATCCATATTTCTAAAATATGACTCTTCTGTCTCTTTTGATGTAAATATTGGCGTGGGGTCTAAATTTAATCTTTTAAGTGGGGAAGAGACCGATTATCTTTGGACATATATGGAGCGCCATCCAAACTTCATGATAGAGTTTCATCCTGAGATAACGGTAAGACACCCTGTCTTACAAAAGCAAAATTTCAACAACTATTTGGATAAATGCTATTACTATGCAAGGGGCTTCGGATATATCATGAAGAAGCACTCTCTTCCTGCTACATTTATAATACAAAATTTCCTCCGACCTTTTATGGGAATATTCGTGTATCTTTTGGTTAACAACTTTAGATGCAGAAAATCATATTACATTTTGAAAGGCCGGATGGAAGGTTACTTATACAATATAAAGAATTTAGATAAATGAAAACGATCGGACTTTTTACAGGTGTTTATTTTAATAACATAGGAAACGCCTTTATCGATTTTGGTGCAGAAGAAAGTATAAAAGCGGCTATTAACGATGACTTTAAGATCGTGAAATTAAGTCAATGCCCTTTCTTTGCTTCTTCTATGGGGCCTGGGTTTGCTCTAAAAGAAAATAAGCTGATTCATTGGTTATGGGTAAAAGTAATGTCCAAATATGCTAAAAGACTTCATGACAGAGCTTATTCGGCAATCAGTCCTAAAGAGGTATTTAACCTGATAGATTTGACTCCGCTTGATTATTTAGTAATCCCCGGATGTGATCTGACTGTACCCTTTATCAAAATTTTTGGAGAGGTCATAAAAAATATTTCGATTCGTGGCACAAAGATCATTTTTTTAGGAGCATCTGGTAACTTTTACACGGATTATGAAGTTAATATGGTCAAAAGATATTTAGAAGAGATTAGGCCATACGCTATTATGACAAGAGATCCCGAAGCTTTCAAGCACTATAAGGCGATGGCAGAACATACATATAATGGTATTGACAATGTCTTTTTTGTTAATAGACTGAACATCCCTAAGGTAAAAACAACCAAAACTCCCTACATCGTATTAAATTTTGACGAGCCAAAGCACAATTCGATCAGAAAGGAGTTAGAAACAAGGTTTAAGGATAGGAATATTATTTATACAAACCACAAACCATATCCCTACTCCAATATAAAAAAGATGGTAGACAAAGGGATTATGTGCTCTGACCAACCTTTAGATTATCTCTTCGTATATGCCAATGCAGAAGAGGTCTATTCCGATAGGGTACATGCCTGTATTCCGACTCTGTCTTTTGGGAATAAATGCAGATTGTACTCTGATAGCCCTCGCATCGCATTGTTTGAGAACGTAGACCTATATGATATCCAGAAGGAACTTACCCAAATAGACAATTTGCAATCAAGACAAGAAAAGCAGATTGAGTTTCTCAAAAATATCCTTATTTAAGAATAGGTTAAATGAATATACTGTTTTTTTATAGGATATATCCTGAATTCGGCGGAGTTGAAGTTGTTACCACCATTCTTTCAAATCGTTTTGTTCAAGATGGTTGTAATGTTGTCATAGCATCAATAGAGCAACCCCATTTAGAGATTATAGAACAGCTTGATCATAGGATAAAGTTAGTTAAGTTAGACTATCCTGTTATAAGTTTCAAAAATATAAAGAGACTGAACAAAATAATAGTAGACAATAAGATTGATATTGTCATCAATCAATGGGGACTACCCTATAAATCAACTGTACTATGCAATGCTGCTATCAAAGGTACAAAATGTAAACTTATATCGGTGTTGCATGGCTCACCTTATACTTCTAAAGTTCTATTGAAGGCTAAGGCAAATTATGAAAACAAAAAACTTTTGTTGAAGCCAATATTTTATACAAAATATAAAATAATTGATAAAGTCATCAGATATTCTATAAAATACAATGTAAAGCACACTCAAAAGTATGTGCTCTTGTCGCATAGTTTTATCAAGCCACTAATGAACTATGCTCATTTAAAAGACGATTCTAATATTACAGCTATTGGAAATCCTATAACCATAGAGGTGAAAGAAGAGCTGATAGATGTTGGAAAAAAGAAAAAACAGTTACTTTATGTAGGCCGTATGGATCTGACAAATAAAAATGTAGATAGAATCGTTAAAGCTTGGGAAGATATTTGGAGAAAGCACCTTGATTGGGAGCTAATATTAGTAGGAGACGGCCCTGATAAAGAAGCATTGATGAATTATACCAACGATCATCAAATTGGAAACATTCGTTTTGAAGGTTTTCAAAAAGAACCTCCCATAAAGTATTATACCAATGCTGCCGTATTTTTGTTAACTTCGGATCTTGAAGGGTTCGGGTTGGTAGTCATCGAAAGTATGAGTTATGGAGCTGTACCCATCGTATATGGCAGTTATGAGGCAATTTATGATATCATAGAAAATGGCAAATCGGGATTTATCATATCACAACCTTTCTCTCCCCAAGAATTAGAGCAAAAAATAGAATTACTGATTAGTAATGATGATATGAGGGAAAAAATGGGGCACAACGCAATAGAAAGAGCCAAAATATTTAAACTTGACTCAATTATAGAACACTGGTACACACTGTTTAAGGAGGTTGCTAAAAATTAGTTAGTTTGCCATTTAATGAAAAAAACGTTATATCTGCTAATATTTGTGTATATCAGCCTGCTTGTAAATGCACGACATATTATACCATCAAAAACAGAAGGAATAAAAACAGATGAGTGGGAATTGCATTGGCATGATGAATTTAATAAGAAATCTACTATCATCAATAAATGGAATACAGAAAATGGTTCACCAGCGCACATTCTCAGCAGTAGATGGCATGAAAATATTGAAGTGAGAGGTGGCCATTTACAGATCAAAAATATAAAACAAAATAAGGGTGGGAAAAATTGGACCACCGGAAGTATAACTTCCAAGCAGAAATTTAAATATGGATATTTCGAATGCAGGATTAAAATGTCTAAAGCCACGGGGGTCAATAATGCCTTTTGGCTATATTGCACCAATCCTTCACAAAAAAGCAATCATTGTTTTGAAATAGACATAACAGAAGGTCACTATCCAAATGAATCGTATAATAATATCCATGATTTGAGGATAAAGGAAAAAAGATGTAACAATCAGCTTTCTCAAAAGCATCTTGTTTCACCTAATATTTATGGTGCTTATCATAGGTATGGACTTGAATGGAATAAAGATACTATCACTTTCTTTATAGACGGGAAAATGGTTCGTACAGAACCTAATTTGTTCTGCCACGATGAAGGGTACATCGTTTTAGGTACTTCAGTGCTCAAATGGGCTGGTGAAATCACACCATCGATTGATGGGACAAGTATGAGTGTAGACTATGTAAGAGTTTTCAAAAAACATAAAGGAGAATAACTTTCTTATATGACAAGTTTGTAGAAAGCAAATGATTTTATAAAAACACGTTCACTTATACACCAAAAGATGAAATATCCCATTTTAGTCAAAAAATTGATTAAGACAGATTTTCTAACGACGGATGAAGTCTATTCAAATAAAGGAAAGCTCTACACTTTCCTCAATCCTGTGTCCTACCTTGATGCGTTAAGAAACAAGAAATTGTTTGCCGATTTTGACGGCATATTTGCCGACGGCGGATTGCTGGTGAAAGCCATCAAGATACTGTATGGCACGAGCGTGGAGAGGCGAAGTTTTGATATGACCTCTATGGCTCCCCTACTGTTTGAGTACGCATCGTCACACCACCAAAATATTGCCATTGTAGCCACCAAACAGGAACCATTAGAAAAAGCTATTCAGACGCTTAGGCAGAAATATCCGAAACTGAATATCTCCTATTACCGCAATGGCTATTTTGCCGATGAAAAGGAAATGGAAGACGAGGCTCGTAAACTTGCAGAAATGAATCCGGACTTTCTCATTGTGGGTATGGGCATCATCATACAGGAGAGATTCTTGCTCAAAGTGAAACAAGCAGGTTTTCAGGGCATCGGATTCACCTGTGGTGGATTTATCCACCAAACGGCAGAAAACAAGGCCGATTATTATCCTCAATGGATTAACGACTATGGTCTGCGCTTTCTCTATCGCATGTATAAGGAACCGCACACTCGTAAACGTTATGCAAAAGCAGCTTTCGTTTTTCCCATTAAGTTTATATGGGAAAAATTCACAGCCAAATAACCGGTCTTGGAAAAGATAGAAATACTTAACATCCATATTCTCTCCATCCACACACGGGAACTGTTAGAGAATTTGCATGAAGGGGTATTGGTTACTCCTAACCTTGATCATCTTGTAAAACTACAAGAAGACAGATTATTTTATGAAGCATACAAGAAGGCCGATTGGATCATCTGTGACAGCCAGATATTATACTTTCTTTCCAACATCCTTGAACATCCTTTCCACAAGGCCATTGCCGGTAGCAGTTTTTTTCGTGATTTTTATGAGTTTCACAAAGATGATGATGATTGCAGGATCTTTATTCTTGGAGGTAGGCAAGGAGTTGCCGAAATGGCAATGGAGCATATCAACAAACGCTTAGGAAAAAGGCGAATAGTTGGTACACACTCCCCATCTTTCCATATAAATGAAGCCGAAAGCCACACTATAGCGGATATTATCAACCGCACTGGGGCTAATGTTGTATTAGTAGGGCTGGGAGCTCCCAAACAAGAAAAATGGATATTCCGCTATAAACACCTAATGCCAAATGTCAAAATATGGATGGCTTTAGGTGCTACTATCGACTTTGAGGCAGGGACGCTTAAAAGGGCTCCCGCCTTTTGTAGAAAGATAGGGATGGAATGGTTTTATAGATTTCTCTTGGAGCCTCGACGCCTTTTCAGACGCTACTTCATTGATGACATAAAGTTTTTCTATTATTTTGCCCGACAGCTTCTTGGAATATACAAAAATCCGTGGAGAGATAAATAGAATATACTCTCTATTTTGTTGTTTCATTTATTTGCTGTCGTTGCTGTCATTTTCGGCATAAGTAGCTACAAAACAGGTAGTTATGAATGACAGGAAACTATGGAGTGCTGTCATTTTGCTGTCAGATGTGAGAGCGGGAGTACACGATAGAAATGAGAATGGGAGAAATCTTCTCAGACACACTCCTTATGTATAATTTTGATTCCTCGGTATGATCTTCATTTATCATTTATGATTTTACCCTCCATATATACTCGACATTCTCCACATAATCTTCATGAAATAATCCTGAATAGATAAGGCAACAACAGCAGGCAATACTTATGGCGTAGGTTGGAAAAGAAATTCCGGCCTACGCCTTTTTTCATGTCAGAAAAACAACAAAATACCATGACAAGAAAATAACAAAAAACTTTGTGACACCAATCATAGGCGACACGCAAATGTGAAAATGATAGCTGACGGAAAGTTTTCGTTT
>ERZ1036438.674-NODE-674-length-10806-cov-8.355409_pt1 | contig 10806 bp, 9 predicted proteins | sample MGYA00514224_ERZ1036438 | MGnify/ENA primary metagenome ERZ1036438 (study PRJEB33795, sample SAMN09464924) | human gut metagenome | host: Homo sapiens | place: USA: Stanford, California | collected 2016-07 | study: EMG produced TPA metagenomics assembly of the...
TATGAAATTATGTGTATGAGAGGAAGGGTTGCAACTGGGTTTTACGACTGACCCGAAAGTAGTCTTGTTGAGCCTTTGAAGCAAATCAAAGATTTGAAGGCTGGTCTTGACGATGTGAAGACAGCTCAAAACGGCCTCAAAGCTGACATCGATGAGCAGAAGGCTGCTCTTGAAGGTTACAAGACTCGTTTGGAGGCTCTTGAGAAGCAAGGCGTATCAGAGGCTGACTTCAAGAAAATCTATGATAAGATTGATGAGGCTAAGAAGGCTTTGGAAGACAGACTTTCTAAGGTAGAGGCAGACTTGGCTAAGAAATCCAAGGAATTCTCTACAGAAATCGCTCAGCTCAAGGCTGATGCAAAAGCATTGTCTGATAGAGTTGACGAGGTAAACAAGAACGTTAACGTATTGAACGTATTGTTGCCAACAGAACTTCGCAGCATCGTCTTCGCTCCAGATTCATACTATTATGGTATTGAGGCTACGAAGATTCAAACCTTGAAGTACGACGCTTACACATTGCCTGCTGCTGTATGGAATGTGAAAGAGACTAAGGGTTACGACAAGGCTGAGCGTTACGACAAGAAGCCAGGTTCAAGCGTACTTGCTTTTGTAGCAAACTACCACATGAATCCATCTACTGCTGTATTGGACAAAGCTACTGCTAAGGTTAATGTGCTCTCTGGTGATAAAGAGTACGAAGGTACTCGTGCTGCCGATGCTGGTTTGTCTGTTGCTGACTGGAAGGTAGAGAACGGCATGCTGCAGGTTAATCTGGATGTAACAAAACCTGAGGCGATTAAGTCTGTGAAAGAAAACCAGATGGTTACTGTTTTCGCAACACAGGTAACACTTCCTGGCGTAACCTTGAACAAGAATAATGAAGTGGCAGAAAGAACCATTACTTCTGATTATGCCACCTTGTATGCAGAGTCAATTACGAACTTGAAGTTGGCACACCGCGCTGGCGACGACGTTCCTTTCTTAAACGTTGAGAGCGAACACAAGTCTGTATTAGGCGGTCCTGACAAAGACCACAAACACCACCAGCTGTTGATGCAGCATGTGTTTGAAGCTGCTAGAAGCGGAAAGTTCGGTCCTCAGGATTCTGTTAACTTCAACGAGACTTTGGATCTCCGCAAGCTTGTTGAGGTTCATTACACCAATGCTAAGGGTGTGAAACGACTGATGACAGCCAAGGAGCTGGAAGCTAATGGAATGAAGTATAAGTTCGAGATTACCGCACTTTACTTAGGATCTAACGAGACTTCTGAGTCTGCTCACGCAGCCATCAATCCTAAAGACGGTTACACATTCCGTCCACAGATGCCTGAGTATGACAAGGCTCATGTAGGAAAACAACAGGCTTACGGTGCTACACAGGCTCGTCCTACCATTGGCCGTACACCTTTAGTACGTGTATCTTTGGTTGACAAGAAGGGCAACGTGCTTGACTATGGTTACATCCGTATCAAGATTACTGAGAAGAAGGATCCTGCTGTCATTGTTCCTGACGAGCATATTGATTATCAAGGTCCTGACTACAACTACTCTTACAATGGAGAGTGCGTAGATCCAACTACAGAATGGAAGTACGAAACCAAGTGGATCCAGACAGAATATGACCTGTATCACATGCTGGGCATCACTCGTGAAGAATTCGAGGCTAACTATGGTACTTCTCCAGTAGAGAATAGTGATGGCGTTTTGCAGCAGTATAAGATGAGTGCCAATGGCAAGACATTTGAGAAGATGAAAGAACCTATCGGACTGGCTTATACAAGAAACGAAACTTCTGCTGAGGACGGAACTCTGACCAGTATCTTAGGTTGGAAGTTAGCACCTGCTCAAGCAAAGAAACTCTTCGTTACAGATAAGAAGGCTAATGTTGAAATTGCTGTGAAGTACGAGTCTAAGGACAAGTCTAAGCTTCCTGACGTATTCGTTGTCTTTAAGACGGGCAAGCGCATAGGTACTGACTCTACTCCTGCCGGCGAGGTATTGTGGGCTAATAATATCATTTCTAACTACTGGTATAAAGCCAATACATCTAAGGCTGGTACAGACGAGATTCATACTAACACACTGACACCTGAGGATAATCCTGGCGGTACTGCCGACAAGATGGAGAACACCTTCGGTGATGTATTCAAGGGCAATAAGATTGCGGCTTCTGCTTTGATTAAGGTTACTAAAGACCTTACTCAGAATAAGGAATATGCAGCTGGTAAGTTGAAACTCAATGTTGTATTCGACGCTTCTAACGATGGCAAGGAATACAAGGGTATCGACGGCAAGACTTATGTTATGTCAGTTGCTGATAAGGGTAAGACCTTGAATGCTCAGATTAAGGGTAATCAGGCTAAGCAAGCTGTTGCTAAACTTACTAGTCCTGAGGATCCAAGTGAGACCAAGATTGCTTACCAGCATGGTGAGTATGCTCATGCTTTGCTGAACTACAAGGATCACAACTCATTGGCAAACGACGTAGTGAAGGCTATCATCGGTATTATTGCTCAGAATGAATGTGCTAAGGAATTGCCTCTGACGAACAATACGTTCGACGTTCGCTTCCTCCGTCCAATCAATGCTGTGAATGCGAATAAGACTATTGAAGATGCAAGTTATGTAGCCATGCAGAAGATCAAGGCAACAGACCTCTTGAAGTTCACAGACTGGCGTGATGCTTGGAACAGCAACCAGTATGCTGGTATTGGTGGTGTTTATGAGAAGTACTATGGAGTTGAAGGCGTGACCATCGAGGGTATTAAGGATGGTGAGTCTATTAGTCTCAATCCTAATGTAATGACCAACTTGGGTCAAAGCAATCCTAAGACGTTCGTTGCTCTGGGTGATGTTACTAAGAACATTGACTTCGTTTATACTTCAGCAGACGGTGGTACATTGACCTATAAGAACTTGAGCACCACTGTTCAGGAATTCCAGATTAAGATTCCTGTAACTGTGAAGTACATCTGGGGTTATATCACAGAGAACGTAACTGTTACAGTGAAGAAGACTGCTAGTAACGCTAAAAAGTTCTAATCCTAGATTAGATTATCATATTTGAAGGGGAGGGGTAATTTACTCCTTCCCTTTTTTTCTTAATTTGACTTTATGAAAATCAAAATATTTACAATATGCATGCTTTGCATGGCATTGACATTTGCAGGATGTAAGTCTGGTAAGAAGAAAGATCCATTGCGATCCGAGTATCTCAAACCGGCCTCGATTGATTATTCTAGCAAAGACTCGTCTGAGATCAAAAGCCTTGTAGACAACTATGTGGAAAATTTCAAAAACAAAAATTTCCGCGTTACATCTAGCATGCTGTATACCCTACGTAACGACAGCGTTCTGCCTTTGTCAGAAGAAAACAAGCAAAAATATATTGATGTCTATTCGCACATGCCGATTTATGATTGTGCAGTCAAAGGCATGATTTTGCGTAGTGACAAGAACAACGAGGTGCAAGTAGCTGTACAAATTAGCCCGGATGGAAATATCGATGCCGAAAAAGGTATTACTACATTTTGTTTGAACCCGGTTTTGAAGGATGGCAAATGGTATCTTACATTACTTGACGAATATGCTGAGGGTGTAGAAAGCGTTTATGATAAATATAAGGAAAACCAGTAGCCTGTTGCTGTGGGTGTTGCTCCTGGTTAGCTGCGCAACACTGTCGTGTGCGAAAGAAGCACCAAAGCTGAAACTGGCTACGCTGCAATATAATTTGGGCAATCTTGATGCTAAACATCGTGTGCAGACCATCTTCGCTGATTTCACTAATCAAGGTAGCGGTGAGTTGGTGATTACCGATGTAAAGACTGATTGCGACTGCACCACGGTGCAATATCCTAAAGGTGCATATAAACGTCACATGGGTGACAAAATAAAAATTAGAGTAGATTTAACTCCGTTCTTTCCCGGACCGATTTTGAAAAAGGTTGCCGTCTATGTAAATGACCAACCTAAACCGGTTGTCATAACCATTAAGGGAAATGTAATATGAACGGAGTAACTGATAAATGAAATATTGATGAGACGATCAAGAATTATAATCATTTTATCACTGTTGTTGTGTATGTTTTATACAACTTCCATGGCAAGCAACGAAGGTGATGTACTGATGGTTCAGATGAAGTCGGGCGATTTGTATAAGTTTCATCTGTCGGAACGTCCAGTCGTAACTTTCTATCCAGATGGAATTAAGATTGTTTCGTCTGACTTTAGTGCCGAGTACAATGATGTGCAAGAAATTTATTTTGAAGAATATACGACCGACGTTTCCTTACCAATCGATAATCAAGCAAAAACAGTATCTTTTACCTATCTTGATGGGCAGACGGTACAAATAGACGGACTCAAAGACCATGCGACCATTCGCGTGTATGCTTTGGACGGCAAGAGTATGCCACTTCACGTGGATCAGCAATCCAATTGTGTTAAACTGAGCTTGGCAGCTTATCCTAAAGGCATTTACGTTATCCGTTGTAACAAACATTCATTCAAAGTAACCAAACGATGAAACAAAGAATACTAACTATATTATTGCTTTTCGCCACATTCTTTCAGGTGCAGGCCCAGCAGAAGGTTTATGTACACACACTTGACAAGACCTTTGACTGGTTTACCTGGGAGGTGGACAGCATCACATTCAAGGAGGCTGACCCACTTGTCCTTCCCGCAACAGCGAAGCCTGTTGACTTAGGCCTTTCAGTGCAATGGGCCGACTTCAATCTGGGTGCCACCACCGACACCGAATCTGGTCTTTTGGTAGGATGGGGTGACGTGACAGGTACCAACAGGTCGGTCAATCTGAAATACTTCCCCGTTGAGCATCCGCTGGGCAATATCATTATGAGTAAGTATGACATTGCCAAGCAGAAGTGGGGCGACCTATGGCGATTGCCATCAACAGACGAAATACAAGAGTTGGTAGACCATTGTACCTGGACGTGGACCACTAAGAATGGCGTATCTGGCTATCAAGTTGCCAGTCAAAAGCCAGGAAACACCAATTCCATTTTCATCCCTGTCACGGGTTCACGTACTGGAGCCATTATGGCCGAGGAAGGCGTTGCTGGTTACTATTGGTCGGGTATCTTGGACACCGATAAGACCAGTGCTGTTGCCTTGAAATTTACAGATGCCGACAAGCTGCAAACTGCCTTGAAACGTTTCATTGGCTGTAGCATCCGACCCGTCTATGGCAAATATGTACAAGCTGTATATGCTGTAACCGCTCCAGCTACAGAGGTAACCTATCAAACTGCTAATGTTAACGTTTCTCTTTCAGGGGGTATTGACCAGGTAAAAGAGTATGGTGTTTGCTATGCTAAGAATCCTGTTGATTTAGATCCCATTAAAGGGCCTAAAGTTTCAGATACAACCTTACCTCAAGGAAATACCAAAACGTTCGTCCTCACAGGTTTATCTCAGCGTACTACCTATTATTATCAAGCTTATGCTTTAGTTGGGAGTGATTACGTTTATGGAGAAAAGTTACAATTTACCACACAGCCCAAATTCCCAGAGCCCGAGATTGTAGACTTGGGATTGTCGGTAAAATGGGCAAAGTGGAACATGGGCGCCAAGACTGAGGCCGATTATGGAGGTTACTTTGGCTGGGGCGATCCAACGGGCGAGTTGTTCTCGAATGATGTTACCGACTATGCCAAAGGATTGACCACAAAAGATATTGGTGGAACCAAGTATGACATTGCCCGTGCGCAGTGGGGTGGCAAGTGGCGACTGCCTACAACTAAGGAGTTGAAGGAATTAGAGAAATGCACTTGGTCGTTCACTTCAAATTACAACGATAAGGGCATTGCGGGTTGGATTGTTTCCAATAATGGCAAACAATTATTCTTCCCACGTGCAGGCTGGAGACGGTCTGATAATTCATCTCACGGCATCAGTAAAGATGCCTATTATTGGTCGTCAGAGTTAGCTGACAACAACCCAAACGCAGCCAAGTATGCTCAGCTGTTAGGAAAGAATTTTGTAGAAATAGAGGTGAGTTTGAAGACTATCCTCATACCTGTCCGTGCCATTTATGACGAACCGGGCGAAAACTACACACCTGATCCGACGCCTGATCCTGGTACCGATCCGACACCTGATCCCGGTACTGACCCTGACCCTAAACCTGAGCCACCATCATCTACGGCTGGAAAGGCTGTTGATTTGGGTCTGTCTGTCATGTGGGCCGACCGTAATATAGGTGCCAGCAAGGCATCAGATGCCGGTCAGTATTTCGCTTGGGCCGAAATCAAAGATAAGGCCGAGTATACCAAGCAAAGTTATACCTCCGGATACGATACTTCGACCGGAATGTTTACCGACTCCGTTTCCGTGAACCACATTGCGGGGAGCAAGTTTGATGCTGCCCGTGTTTTGTGGGGCGGAACATGGCGATTGCCTACCGATGATGAGGTGGATGAGTTGAGGAACAATTGCAAGTTGGAGTGGACTTTCCAGAATGGAGTTCCCGGTTATCTAGTTACGAGTGAGAAAAATGCCAAGAACCAAATCTTCCTGCCTGCTGCTGGATTTAACAATGGAACTTCTGTTGCTGGCGACGGATCGTTCGCAAAGTACTGGACAGACCGTCTCTACACCTACAAAGATGACACCAAGGCCAAAGCCTATGCCCTGTCTTTGGCTAAAAGCAGTTTCTACTCCGACAAAATGGCTAGGGAATACGGAGCCTTAATTAGGCCTGTGATGAATTATTAATTTTATCTAAATACAGTAATTATGAAGAAGTTTAAGAAAACTTTCATGGCTGTTGCTCTGTTGTCTATGAGCGTAGCCACCGCATTTGCGCAAGCAACTTACACAGATGCTGAAAACAACGAGTATCAGTTTAAGAAACATGCATTCCTGAATCTTCAGGGAGGTGCACAGTACACACTTGGCGAAGCTAAATTCGACAAATTGATTTCGCCCAATGTACAGTTTGGTATTGGCTATCAGTTCTCTCCAGCTTTTGCTATTCGTTTGCAGGCCAATGGCTGGCAAAGCAAAGGTGGATGGAACGGTTATGAGTTGGCACGTACCGGTAATCCTTATACCGCTGATTACAAATTCAACTACGTTGCTCCAGGATTGGATTTGATGTTCAATCTGTCCAATTTGTTCTGCGGTTGGAATCCTAATCGTGTCTTCAACGTAACAGCCTACTTAGGTGGCGGTGCCAATGTTGCCTGGAAAAACGATGAGGTGAATGCCATCGCAGCTACTTTAAAGAAACTTGATGACTATCAGTTGCAGAACCTGTGGGATGGAACTAAGGTTCGTCCTTTTGGTCGTGGTGGGGTTGAGTTGGCTTTCCGTTTGGGTGATGCTGTTAGCTTCTTGATTGAAGGTAATGCCAATATCCTCAACGATAAGTACAATTCTAAGAAAGCCGACAATCCTGACTGGTACTTCAATGCTTTGGCTGGATTCCGCATCAACTTGGGCAAGACTTATAAGAAGACAGAGCCTATGCCAGAACCAGAGCCTGTTGTTGAAGAGCATGTTGCTCCAGCACCTGCTCCAGCTCCAGCTCCAGAAGTAAAAGAAGAGGTTGTGGAAGAGAAGGTAGAGCCTTTCCGTCGTGATGTGTTCTTCTTAATCAATTCTGCCAAGATTCGTGCTACAGAAGCAAACAAGATCAAGGAAATGGTAGACTACCTCAATGCCAACCCCAATACAAAGGTATCTGTTACGGGTTATGCTGATGCCGGTACTGGTAACAACCGCATCAACGATCGTTTAGGTCGTCTTCGTGCTCAGATTGTCGTAAAGACCCTGAAAGAGAAATATAACATTGCAGCCGACCGAATCATCTCTGATTCGAAGGGTGCTCGCGTGCAGCCATTCGCACAGAACAATAAGAACCGTGTGACCATCTGTATTGCTGAGTAACAGCGATTATATTAGTTATAAACACATAGGGAGAGTCTTTTCAAGGCTCTCCCTTTTTGTTTTCAATAATTATGTGTAAATTTGCGTAGTAATTACTTAAAACTATCAATCATGAAATCTATCCATTCAGAAAAAGCTCCAGCTGCTGTTGGACCGTACAGTCAGGCCATCGAGGCCAATGGCTTTGTTTTTGCATCTGGTCAATTACCAATTGATCCTTCTACAGGAAAATTCCCTGAGGGCGGCATCAAGGGGCAAACCCGCCAATCCATACTTAATGCACAAGCGGTATTGAAGGCTGCTGACCTGGATTTGTCCAAAGTCATCAAGACCACGGTGTATCTATCCGACATGGCTAACTTCGGTGCCATGAACGAAGTGTATGCACAGTTCTTTACCGAGCCTTATCCTGCCCGTTCGGCTGTTGCCGTTCGCACGCTGCCCAAAGAGGCATTGGTAGAGGTGGAGTGTATTGCGGTGAAAGAGTGAAAGCCTCTCTTCCAACCCCTCCCCGAAAGGGAGGGGAGTGATTAGCTTTTTCATTGAACTCTTCGATAGTTTGCTCACTTGTTTTGAGAAAATGACAAAGCTAAGATACCCCAGTATTCCCTTGGGGTAGAACGTTCATTTCCAATATCAATGGGATTAGGGAATAAAGTCATTGCTTTTGTCGGTCAAACTCTTTGGGTTTGACCGACAAAAGCAATGCTCTTTTACCCGCCTGCTAATGCGATGTGCAGGGGGTGTGCGTTCGTCTGCGATGATACGCTTTTGTTTTTTATTTCACATTGCCCACCTTGATGAGGTATTCGGCAATCTGCACGGCATTGAGAGCCGCTCCTTTTCTGATTTGGTCACCTGTCAACCATAGCGTCATGCCGTTGTCGTCGGCCAAATCTTTGCGAATCCTGCCCACATAGATGTCATCGTGTCCGGCCGATTCCAAGGGCATGGGGTACGATGCTTGGGTTGGGTCGTCCTTTACCACGCATCCGGGTGCAGCGGCAATGGCCTGTCGCACCTCTTCAACGGATAGTGGGCGTTCGGTTTCCAGCCATACCGATTCTGAGTGCGAACGCAGCGATGATACACGCACGCACGTTGCGCTGGTCTTGACATCCGAGTGCATAATCTTGCGTGTCTCGTTGAACATCTTCATTTCTTCTTTGGTATATCCGTTGTCCATGAAGACGTCTATTTGCGGTATCACGTTGTATGCCAGTTGATGTGGAAACTTGCTGACGGTCTTCACGCTACCTGTCTCCACCAGTTCCTTGTATTGCTGTTGCAACTCGGCCATGGCAGCCGCACCGGCTCCACTGGCACTCTGGTAGGACGAGATGTGCACCCGCTTGATGTGACTCAGGTCGTCGATGGGTTTCAGTACCACCACCATCATAATGGTAGTGCAATTGGGGTTGGCAATGATGTTACGCGGACGTTTCAAAGCGTCTTCAGCATTCACTTCAGGCACCACCAAAGGTACGTCCTCGTCCATGCGGAATGCGCTGGAATTGTCAATCATCACGGTGCCATGCTTGGTGATGGTGTCGGCAAATTCTTTCGAGGTGCCACCGCCGGCAGATACGAAGGCGATGTCTATGTCTTTAAAGTCATCATTATGTTGCAAGAGCTTTACTTCATGGTCTTTGCCCCGAAACGAGTAAGTTGTACCGGCACTGCGTTCAGAACCGAACAGTACGAGCTCGTCCAACGGGAACTTCCGCTGTTCTAAAATGCGTAAAAACTCCTGACCCACTGCGCCACTTGCGCCAACAATTGCTACTTTCATGATTTGCTTATCTGTTGATTATAAATATTCTTGCCGACAAAGTTACGAATTATTCATTTCTTCTTCCTATAATGAGTGACAATTTTTATTGTTTTTTCCGAATCCATCTGTTCAGAGTGATATAGTGGATAATTCGCCGTTCTTGCTTATTCAATTTCAGCGGGAATCAACTGTGATATCCATTTTTTTGATTAACTTTGTTGCCTAATACTCACTTTGATGTCGCAATTGTCAGCCTACTTTCCCATCTCCGATCCGACATTGATTTTCCTTGTCGTGTTGTTGGTCATCCTACTGGCCCCCATCGTTATGGGCAAGTTGCGCATTCCGCACATCATCGGTATGGTACTGGCAGGCGTGTTGCTGGGTGAACACGGATTGAACATCCTGGATCGTGACAACTCGTTTGAACTTTTCGGCAATGTGGGGCTTTACTACATCATGTTTCTGGCCGCGCTGGAGATGGACGTGGAGGGTGTGAAGAAGAACAAGTACCGCATGTTGACGTTCGGTTTGCTCACCTTTGCCATTCCACTTGCCCTGGTTTATGTCAGCAGCGTTTCCATCCTTCGCTATTCTGTGATGTCATCGTTACTGTTAGGGTGCATCATGGCCTCCAACACGCTGGTGGCTTATCCCATTGTGAGTCGCTATGGTTTGCAGCGAAAGCCCAGTGTGATGCTCAGCGTTGGGTCTACCATGCTCTCGTTGTTGTTGGCGCTTACCCTGCTGGCCGGCATCGTCGCCTCGTATCAAAGTGACGCCAACCTAACGTTCTGGCTGTTTTTCGCACTTAAATTTGCCGTCTATTGCGTCGCAATGATCATGCTCATCCCCCGTCTTACCCGCTGGTTTCTACGGAGTTATAGCGATGCCGTGATGCAATATGTCTTTGTCATGCTCATGATGTTCATGAGTGCCGCGTTGAGCGCCGCCGTTGGTTTTGAAGGTATCTTCGGCGCATTTTTCGCTGGATTGATACTGAATCGCTACATTCCCGCCGTTTCTCCATTGATGAACCGCATCGAGTTTATCGGCAATGCGCCGATAAACTCAATGCGATTCATCAGTGGCGACACATGCGGAATGTAGCGATT
>ERZ1036438.680-NODE-680-length-10678-cov-51.139038_pt1 | contig 10678 bp, 9 predicted proteins | sample MGYA00514224_ERZ1036438 | MGnify/ENA primary metagenome ERZ1036438 (study PRJEB33795, sample SAMN09464924) | human gut metagenome | host: Homo sapiens | place: USA: Stanford, California | collected 2016-07 | study: EMG produced TPA metagenomics assembly of the...
TTCAAGCTCTTTACTGCAATTGAGATTGCCATTGAGATTGCTTGCGGATTTTAGGCTAATATAAACAAAAAGAGTACCGACTGGTTGATTGCCGGTACCCTCTTTTCGATTTCCTTAGCTATTATTAAGCTACCGAATACTTTTTCGGCAGGCGATTCGCTGGTATGGCCATACTCACCACAGAGCACACAGAGTAACACAGAGACGATTTTAAGTTGTTGATTCGTAGTAAAAAACTCTGTGATACTCTGCTCTGTGCTGCTCTGTGGTGAGTCTGGCACAGCACTTTTCAGCTAAATCACTCCTGAGTCAAGTCTACAGCGTAATAGCCGCGTTTTCCTGAAGGGAATACTCCTGTGAGGAAGAGTACCTGGTTCGGTGACTTCACAGCAGCTTTCATCACTTCTTCAAGGTCGCTGACTTTGCGCATAGGCTGATCGTTGGCTTTCAGGATGATGAAGCCCTTCCGCACACCGGCATCCGCCATCTTGCCCGAAGTGACTCCGGTAACCTGCAAGCCGTATCCGAGATTGAGTTGTTTCTTCAAGTCGTCCGGCAACTCCTTGAAGGCAGCGCCCAGAATCTCCATACCCGCATCCTTCACAATCTTTGTTGTACCTTGTTCGTTTTTCAATGTTATATTGATATTCTTTTCTTTCTTGTCACGCATCACCTTCACGGTCACTTTATCGCCCGGACGATGCTGTGCAATGGCTTCCTGCAGGTCGGCAAAGTTCTGCACTTTCTTGCCATCGATACCGATGATGACATCATCTACCTTGATATCGGAACCGGCAGCAGAACCTCCATCTACGATTTCGCGTACCCAAACGCCATCCACTACGCCGAACTCTTTGCGCTTATCGGACAGTGTGGCTCCCGATTTGTCGATCGGCTTATCGGACATCATATCACCGTCACCCGCAAGCGAAGTACCCTTGATACCCAGCAACGCACGTTGTACGGTTCCGTATTGTTTCAGGTCGCTGACCACTTTGGTCATCACACTGGTCGGAATGGCAAAACCGTATCCGGCATAAGCGCCTGTGGGCGAAGAAAGCACGGCATTGATACCTACCAATTCACCTTTTGCATTCACCAAAGCTCCACCGCTGTTTCCCTGATTGATGGCGGCATCTGTCTGGATGAACGATTCTACTCCCCCGATGCCGTACACACCGAGCGTACGTGCCTTGGCACTGACGATACCGGCAGTTACAGTCGAAGTAAGATTGAACGGGTTACCTACCGCCAATACCCACTCTCCTACTTTCAAGGCATCAGAATCGCCCACGGGGATGGTCGGGAAATCGTCTCCCTCGATCTTGACCAGAGCCAAATCCGAATTCGGGTCGGTACCGATCATGCGACCTTTGAACTCGCGGTTGTCATTCAGCTTAACGATAATTTCGTCCGCACCGTCGATCACGTGATTATTGGTGACGATGTAACCGTCTTTGGAAATGATGACACCGGAACCGAAGCCGACACGCGGCTGGGTCTGTACACGGCGCTGCTGTCTGCCACCATTACCGAAGATATCCCCGAATATCTCTGCAAACGGGTCGCGTACGGTCACAGTTTGTTCTTTAGCCTGTTGAGTCGATTTTATATGTACTACAGCATGAAGCGAATTTTCCGCCGCCTGCGTCAGATCTACAGGCTGGGCATTAATGGCGTCATAAGCAGCCAAGCGAGCACCGGGATTCTGACGGAACTGTTCATTAAACGACAGGCTGTCTCTGTTCTCCGGCTTCAACATCGTATAGGTTGTCACTCCGGCAACTCCTGCACTGAGAAGAACTACTGCTCCTATCCCGAGAATGTTTTTTGTTGTCTGTTTCATACTATTCTTTTTATTCATTTAATTGTTAATATTCTACTTTCATTTAACATTTACGACGTTAAAATAACGACAAAAATCATTCTGTTATTCTCCTTGTCACTCTTTTTTGTTCTCTTTTAACAGTGAGTCTGCGGAGCTTAACAGCGGTTAACGGCAGAGACTGACAAATTAGCATTCGTTGCATGACACACAAGGATTTAGAAGACAGAAAAAAGACTTAAACGTTTCCCTCGAAAGACTAAAGTCTTTTTGAGAAACGCTTAAGTCTTTCCGGAAAACGCTTAAGTCTTTTATGGAAAACGAACTTAATAATTCAGATAGTCTATATCCATGTGATAACTCCACTGCGGGAAGTACAGGTTGCCCCCTTCCCACTCCACCTCGCCACGCTGGAAATCAACGGTTTCACTACGCGGATATTTCTTCTCCGGCACCAGCGGCATGGAATAATCGCTGTTGACTATCATGCGCCAGGAGTCGATACCTCCCATAAAGAACATCTTTTCTTCGGGATTGTCAGCAAATGTGGGAATACCGAACGATTGGTCTACCGGCACCCAGCCTGCGCCTTCGAAATAGACTTCCGCCCAGTCGTGCAGGTTCCAGGCACGCGGATGCATCATAAAGCCGCTCTGGAAACGGGCGGGAATGCCACTGCAACGGCAGAGGGTGATAAACAGCAGGCTCACCTGACCGCAATCGCCGTGACGATTGTCGAGCACATATTCCGGAATATTCTCAATAGTGGAATATTCGCGGGCCGAAGCCCAGGGGAAATGATCGTTTATCCAACGGAAAATGCGCTGTGCCTTCAACAAAGGATTGGTTTCACCGACTGTCAGATTGGCAGCCAGCTCCTTGATGCGGGGGGTGAAGCGGATATGGGTTTCCCGTTCGGCAGTATATTCCTTATAAAGAGCACCGGCAGTGTCATAAGGCAGAATATTCCCGGGCTTCAACGGATGCCATTCGGCACACGAGGTGTACTCAAAGGTTTCCGAAAAGACCGTCGGCTCACCGGGGATGGCTTGCTTCTCCATATAGAGGGTGCTGTGCCGACATGAAGGCGGGGACAATGTGTAACGGGGTTCGCTGACATGGAGCAATTTTACATTTTGCTGGCGGGGCTGGTCTGTCCGGGGATAAGGCAACCAGCAACGAATCATTTTTCCGGCAGGTACGGCATTGCTGTCCACCGTCAGCGTGTAAGTGACCCGCATGCGTTTGGGCTGCACCACAGGAGTTTTTTCTTTCCTGACAGCAGCCATCACTTCGGGCAGATGTTCTTTATTGACCTGTTCGCTCGTGCTCAGTGAAGTACCCTCTTTCTCCATTTTGACGGCACAGCAGGCAGAGTCTATCCGGAACAGGTTGGGACCGGCATTGCGGAAATAACGTTTCTCTCCGTCGATCACCCGGCACTCAAGCGCCTTACTCTCTTCCCATTGGCGCATCTGTTCGTCCGTCACGTCGGGAATGTATTTGCGGATATAGTCTTTCACCTGGGATTCGGTCAGGCAGAAATCCGCCAGCAATCGTTGATGCAGGTCGTCGTCCCAGTCGTAAGGCTTGGACTCCTGCCGGGAGGTGCAGGCGGAGACGCCGATGAATATCATCACAATATAAAGCAATTTTCTCATATCCAAATAAGTTTCAAAAGTTTACCTGTGTTCATATTTTAACCACCCCGATCCCCGGAAGGTCGTTGAGGGTGATCTTACCTTTTACAACTTCCATCCCTTTGAAGCGGTCGTTCGCTATCAGCAGGTTTCCGTCCAGATCGGCAAAGTCGACGGCCGGAGAGAATTGTGCGGCGGCAGAGACCGCACACGAAGTTTCCGTCATACAGCCTACCATCACTTTCATTCCCAATGCACGCGCCAACGTCACCATCTTCCAGGCTTCCCGCATACCGGTGCACTTCATCAGTTTGATATTTATTCCGGTAAAAGCTCCCTTCAGCCCGGCCACATCGCTCAACCGCTGCAAAGATTCATCGGCAAAAACCGGCAACGGACTATGCTGGGTCACCCACGCAATATCGTCCAACTGTGTTTTGGGCATGGGCTGTTCAATCATCACGATCCCTTTCTCCTTCAGCCACTGAATCATGTCCAATGCATATTTCTTATCCGTCCATCCCTGATTGGCATCGACCGCGATAGGCAGATCGCTCACCGAACGGATCGTTTCAATCATCTGTTTGTCATTCTCACGCCCCAGTTTCACTTTGAGGATATTGAACTGCCCGGCCACTTCAAGCGTCTTTTCACGTACCACTTCCGGTGTATCGATGCCTATCGTGAAGGTGGTCGAAGGTGCTTTCGCCTTATCCAGCCCCCAAATCCTGTACCAGGGTGCTCCCAAAAGTTTACCCACCAGGTCGTGCAATGCAATGTCGATGGCAGCTTTGGCAGCCGTATCTCCCGGAGTGAGACCATCTACATAAGCCAGTATATCTTCCAGCCGGAACGGATCGTCGAACTGTTCCAGATCGACTTTCTTCAGAAACCCCATCACCGAGTCTACCGTCTGTCCCAGATAAGGAGGCATCGAAGCCTCACCGTAGCCGATGACTCCGTCATACTCTATCTCTACCTGCACATCGGGAGTGGTGGTGCGCGAATAAGTGGCCACGGTAAATACGTGCTTCAACTTCAGTTCGTAAGGGAAAAAACGCAATTTCATCTTTGCCCCCAGGCCGAGTTGATTGATCGCGAACGAAACAGGGGCTTTCTCTCCGGCAAAAGCTCCTTGCAATGACAGTCCCGAACCGATAGCGGCAAAGGCAGCCGTCTTGAGAAAATCTCTTCGGTTTTGCATACCTATTTTGAGTTTAGTTATAATACGGATTCGTAACGGTGGTATTTAAAGTTTCCTCCTTATCTATAGATGGCAACACACGGACCGCATACAGCAGGCGGTTCAGATTGTACTCATCAAAATCGGCATCTGCCGGATCGAAACTGCTGACATGCACATCGCCTTGCGAATGGATGAACTTCTTATCACCCAGATAAATGGCTACATGAACCACACGCTCCCTCTTTTCGGCAGTAGCCTTCCGCCCGAAGAAAATCAAATCTCCCGGCTGAACATTGCCGAAGTCCGGAGCAATGTCGATATGCTCGCCCACATAAGCCTGTTGAGAGGCGTCACGGGGAATGATGATATCGTGCATGAATAAGACGGTACGTACAAAGCCGCTGCAATCGACTCCCTTCGAAGAAGTACCCGCCCAGAGATAAGGAATCCCCATCATGGTATAAGCGGTTCGGATGATGCTTGAAGCGTCTTGCTTCAAAGAGGCACGCCACTCCTTTTCGGGCATCGATATCGATTGTGAGATATAAGCCTGCCGACCGTCCGGATAAGAGACTTTATAGAATCCTCCTTGCTTACCTTCGTACTTCAGACGGTTTCCGGCTACCACGTCCGACACGGATTGAGACTTTGCATCCGGCTGCTGATAAGTGAACCCGTAATGCGACGTCACTACAATTTTATCTGCCTTGTTCCAGGCATCCAGCCCGGCTTTGGTGACCGGATGGATTCCTACCCGGTGTACCCATGCGATATAATTATCGGGCGTCTGGATGCGGTACCAGTTGCGATGTTGCAACACTTTAACGGGCATTCCCATCAATGCCTGAGTGGTCATTTCCGAAGAAAAATCATCCTCTACACGCATATTACATACGGAGAGATTGACAATGCCGTACATCTTTCCTTCCAGAGCCGCACTGTCCGGAACCAGTTGCAGGCTGTCCTTTACTTCATAAGCCTTCTCTTCCAACCCCGATAACAAAGCCGCCTTAGCTTCCGGCGAAGTAGTTGCCCCCTTTACGGTAATCGTCTTTCCGGATACATCGTAATCCACATCCCAAAGGATGACACGCTTATCGGGAATGAAGCGGTCGCGGACTTCACCGGACAATCGTTCTACATCTTGAGGGAGGGCATTTTTCTTGTTTTCAGGAATACCCGTACAGGCGGACACTGCCAAAAGCAGCGATACAAAAGGAATCATATTCTTCATGAAAGAAAGATTTGGGGGTTACATTTTTAGCAAAGATAGAAACTCTTTCCATTTTAGATATATATTTTCAGAAACATTAAGAATAAGAACTGAAATCGAGTCATACGATGTTCACCACAGAGTAACACAGAGTTCCACAGAGTTTTGAGTTCACCACAGATTACACGGATTAACACAGATATTTTAATTTAACTCTCAGTAAAATAAATTATTAATATGTGATAATCTGCGTAATCTGTGGTGAATTTATGTCATTCGTGAAACTCTGTGGAACTCTGTGCTACTCTGTGGTGAACCGAACTAATCCTCCCTTCCGTTTGCTCAAACAAAATAATTCTTGTACTTTTGCTGACCAAAGCAGTTGGCCGGTCTGTCGCGTGTACTTCGGTGCAGGAGGAAAGTCCGGGCAACACAGAGCATCCTACTTCCTAACAGAAAGCTGTCCGTGAGGGTAGAGTAACGTAGAAGAAAAGAACCGCCCCTCCTTCCGGGGAGAGGTAAGGGTGAGAAGGTGGAGTAAGAGCCCACCAGCCGTATGGTGACATATCGGGCTGTACGTCTTAGGAGTTGTAAGGTCATGTAAACCGGCGCTATGAGAGCTGCTCGCTCCATGTCGGAGGGTAGACCGCTAAAGTGGTGTGGTGACACCCCACTCAGATAAATGACAGGCACCTTGATTTATTCAGGGTACAGAACTCGGCTTATAGGCTGACTGCTTTTCTTTTTTTTAATTTCAAATACCAGACCTATGAATCAGCGTCTCTCCGATATATGGAAATTCATTACCTATGATATCTGGCGGATCACGGAAAGCGAAGTCACCCGCACCAAGTTCTCGATATACAATATCATCAAAACGATCTATCTCTGCGTCAACCGCTTCAACAAAGACCGCATTGTCAATAAAGCCTCAGCGCTGACCTACAGCACCCTGCTCGCCATTGTGCCCATACTCGCCATCGTCTTTGCCATCGCGCGCGGATTCGGGGTCTCCACTTTGATGGAAAGCCAGTTTCGTGATGGCTTCGGAGGCTCCACCGAGGCAACGGATATTATCCTGCAATTCGTAGACTCGTATCTGTCACAGACCAAAAACGGTATTTTTATCGGAGTCGGCCTGGTTATGTTGCTGTGGACCGTACTCAACCTGGTCAGTAACATTGAAATCACCTTCAACCGCATCTGGCAGGTAAAGAAAGGGCGCAGCATGTACCGCAAAATCACCGATTACTTTTCAATGTTCCTATTGATGCCGATCCTGATCGTAGTATCGGGCGGTCTTTCCATCTTTGTAGGCACAATGCTGAAGAGTATGGCGGATTTTGTTTTACTTGCCCCTATCCTGAAATTCCTGATCCGTCTGATTCCGTTCGTGCTGACCTGGCTGATGTTTACGGGACTCTATATCTTCATGCCCAATACCAAGGTGAAATTCAAGCATGCACTGATCTCCGGCATCCTGGCCGGTTCGGCTTATCAGGCATTTCAGTTCCTGTACATCAGCAGTCAGTTGTGGGTGTCCAAATACAATGCCATTTACGGTAGTTTCGCCGCTCTCCCGATGTTCTTGTTATGGTTGCAGATATCATGGACCATCTGCCTGTTCGGTGCCGAGCTGACGTATGCCGGCCAGAACATCCGCAACTTCAGTTTCGACAGAGATACGCAGAACATCAGTCGCCGTTACCGCGATTTCATATCTATCTTAATCATGTCTCTTATAGCCAAACGTTTCGAAAACAACGAAATGCCTTACACCGCCGAAGAGATATCCGAAGAACATCGCATCCCGATTCGGCTGACCAATCAGATACTTTACCAACTGCAGGAGATACACCTGATTCACGAAGTAGTCACCGATCAAAAAAGCGAGGATATCGCATACCAGCCTTCCATCGACATCAATCAGCTGAATGTAGCGCTATTGCTCGACCGGCTGGACACATACGGCTCAGAAGATTTTAAAGTCGATAAAGACGAGGAATTCAGCGAGCAATGGAAGGTTTTGCTTGACTCCAGGGAAGAATATTATAAAAAGGCAAGCAAAGTATTGCTGAAGGACTTGTAGTTCAGCACGGGAAACGGTATCCAAACTCTTTCCACCACAGAGCGACACGGAGTCTCACGGAGGGTTTTCACCACAGATTACGCAGATTGACACAGATTAATAATTTCTTCCACCGAGAACCGGATGATATAATCCGTGAAAATCGGTGTAATCTGTGGTGAAATAAATTCCGTTTCCGATAAGAGCGATATGGGTTTTCTTTATGTCTCCTATCCGCAGAACCCATTCTGTATCACTCAGATCATTAATAGTTGTTATAAGAAATAATTTTCCCGCTTTCTTTCCGGATCTTCTTTCGTTTCTCTTTCACCGGATATCCGATCAGGATATCCAGCAATACACGTTTGGAAGAGGGAATACCGGTCAGGCTCTTTATCTCTTTTTCATCGAACCAGCCGAGTATACATGATCCCAGCCCTTCGCTTTCGGCAGCCAGCACCATGTGTGCAGCCACAATACCGATATCGATCAACGGAAAATGTTTTCCCTTCAGTTTTCCGCCCAGCCGCGAAGTAATGTTGGCAGACTCTTCCACAACGAGGATATGCACCGGAGCATCCTTGGCAAATTTATTCATTCCCAAGCCCGCAGCAGCCTTACCGACCTTCTCCGCCAATGACGGATCGGTCACTACCACGAACCTCCAAGGCTGGGCATTGCAGGCAGAAGGTGCCAGCCGTCCCGCTTCAAGGATGCGTTCCAGCTTATCCGCCTCCACAAGACGCGATTTATCGTAAGCCCTGTCACTTTGCCGGGCATTTACCAATTGCAGAAAGTCGTTCATACTTTTTTCACCTCTACTCCCCGGTCCACCTTATTTGTACTGGATCATCCGGCTGATATACTTGCCGATAATATCAAATTCCAGGTTGACAACACTGCCCTTCCCGAAAGTATGGAAATTGGTATGCTCGTAGGTATATGGGATAATCGCCACCTGAAAAGTATCGTCAGTCGGGTTGCATACCGTCAGGCTGACACCGTTGACCGTAACCGAACCCTTATCGACCGTAATATAGCCGCGCTTGGCCATCTCCTTGTCGAAAGCATATTTAAACGTAAAATACCAGCTTCCGTCTGCATCTTTGATATCGATACATTCGGCGGTCTGATCCACATGTCCCTGCACAATATGGCCGTCCAGACGTCCGTTCATCATCATGCTGCGTTCCACGTTCACCTTGTCCCCCACTTTCAGCAGACGAAGGTTCGACCGGTCCAGTGTCTCTTTCATGGCAGTCACAGTGTAGGTATCTTCAGTCATGCTGACCACGGTCAGGCAGACCCCATTGTGAGAGATACTCTGATCTATCTTCAATTCATTTACAAACGAACACTTCAGTGTGAAATGTATATTCTCCTGGTCTTTCACCAGTGCCACAACGGTAGCATACTCTTCTACGATTCCGGAAAACATAGTTCTATTTTTAATTTAGGATTCACAATTAAAACGGAGGTGTGACGCGACTCGCATTCGCCCACCCCCTCACAGGGGTCAAAGATACAAAGAAAATGGGATTGGATAAAGAATCAACATAAAAAAGCGGGGCTTTTCACAAAGCCCCGCTTTTCAGTTTTCAATAGGTATTAGTTTTTTTTTAAGGTAAAAAGATTGTTTTCAGGATAACGATGCAAATATAGGTGCTTTTCTCGTTATGAACCAAATATAAAAACATGTCATATAACATCTTTTTGATTTTTCTTTGGATTTATTATCATTTCAAAAAAAACTCCTGTAACCGAACCGTTACAGGAGACAAATATATGACATTTTTTTAAGTAGCACTAATTTTTGTTTAAAAATTTGCGATTTATTATTTAGCAGGATAATGCTCTTCTACCTTGCCACTATGCTTCAAGACTTTAGCATCGATGAAAAAGACTATCTCTTCTGCAATATTCGTTATATGGTCGCCGGAACGTTCCAATTTACGGAATACTCCCACCAGATTGAGGCACGAGAGAGTGCTTTCCGGATGCTCTTTGATATACTCTGCCAAAACAGCCGTAGCCTCCGCATTGATCTCGTCCAATAAATTATCTTTAGCGAATACGGAGGTTGCCAGCTCCAGGCTCTCTTCATTCAATGCGCGTTTTGCCACTTCAAGCATCGAAAGCACTTGTTTCTGCATCTCTTCCAGACGGAGTCGTTTCAGTAACTCTTCATCCAGAACCGGCTCTTCACTCTTCACTACAAAACGTGCGATTCCTTCTGCAAAGTCGCCCAGACGCTCCAGGTTGGTGTTGATTTTCAACATGGCCAACACAAAGCGGAGGTCGATAGCTACCGGATTATATAAAGCGATCACGTCTTCCACATCGCTGTCTATCTTCAATTCGAAAGCATTCACCCTGCGTTCACGGACAATCACCTGCTGGGCCAGTTCCTTATCCAGGGTCAACACTGCCTCCCCTGCCCTGTCCAACTGGTTGTAAACCAATGTCCACATCTCGTCTATTTCCTTTTTCAGCAGAACAAGTTCTGATTCTATAAACTTCACCATATTCTATTAAATTTATTATTAAGCAAATATACAATATTAAATGATACATCGAGCTGCATGCCGATCAATCGTATGTCATCCGAAACGTCCGGTTATATAGTTTTGTGTCGCTTCCTTCTCTGGGTTCGTAAAGATCTTCTTCGTGTCGCCAAACTCCACCATCTGCCCCATATAGAAAAACGCCGTCTTATCACTGACACGTGCAGCCTGCTGCATATTGT
>ERZ1036438.687-NODE-687-length-10513-cov-5.704532_pt1 | contig 10513 bp, 11 predicted proteins | sample MGYA00514224_ERZ1036438 | MGnify/ENA primary metagenome ERZ1036438 (study PRJEB33795, sample SAMN09464924) | human gut metagenome | host: Homo sapiens | place: USA: Stanford, California | collected 2016-07 | study: EMG produced TPA metagenomics assembly of the...
ATGAGCATCCAGCCGTCGTCATATTCGTAGCGGGCACGCTCGTCGGTATCGCTGACGTCTTGCAAGAAATAATCGGGTATTTGGAAGCGTTCTTCCAGTTCTTGTTGGTCTTCCTCTGTTGGACAGGTCACCTGAATCCAGCAATTAGGCTGCCATTCCTCGATGGGCCTAAGTATTTCGTTGATATTCCAGTAAGTTCTCATTTTCGCTAATCTCCATGGTTCATGGGGTCGAAGATTAGCCTCCTGGAGACTACTCTTCTACCTTTCGTTACATTTTTCCGAATGATAGTCGTCCATAAATTTTTGTTAAAAATAACCTTTTATCCGCTCTTCAGGTTTCCAAACCCTTGTTGATGGCGATGGAATCTGCCGACGGACAATGAAGTGTTTGCAAAGATAAGCAAAAAAAATGATAAAAGCGGTTGAGTGACATAAAATTATTTACCAACTGCATGGCACTTTATTTTAACGGTATGTTGTTGAATATCAAACTTAGAGTTAGAATCGTTATTGAAACAAAAGAAAAGGTTCGTTTTTTCAGCAAATAATCTTACTTAAATAAAGGAGCCGTGTTCCAACGGTCTTCCGCTATTTGCGTACCATGAGGAATCGTACTACTACGCATCGCAGATGAGGCCTTCACACTGCTGCATCATCCATCTTTTTTCTTGACAAACACCGCGCTGTGCTTGCGATATTCATCAGTAGGTAGGCAACCAGTCGCAAATACGCTCAAAATGAGCGTGCTTTATAATTGTTTGTATTACAATATGTTAGAGGTATTGCGGCGATTTTTAGCCCTCATGGTTGCCTGTTTTGTTCGTTAAAGCATAGCTTTTAGACCGCAATAAGCATGCTTTTAAAGCTCAATGTCATGCTTTTTGCCATTCAAAAGCGTGCATCTAGTAGCATCATCTTCATGCTTTTGGGGGATAATTGTGAGTTTTTCAGTCAAGAATTAACGTTAATGCTCCCTGTAAGCCTATTGATTTTTTCTGGAAGGCCCATTCACCATGACTGGTTTTATTGTCATCTTTTTGGACAAAAACGCCACCCCGTCTCTTCTTGGTGGTGGATGGTTCTTTTATCATCTTTATACCTAATCCAAAAAGAGACGGGGGTGTTGCACACGGACTTCTTGTTATTTTACCACGACTTTGCGCGTGGTGCCATCCGATAAATTCAGAAGATATAGGCCGCGAGGCAGACTGTTGAGCTGCTTTGTGGGCATTCGCTGCCCCCGCATGTTATAAATGGAGACGATTGTTGCGGCGTGGTTGCCGTTGAAGGCTGACTCTATTCCAGCCGTGTTGAAATGCGGGTCGGGTAAATAGTTGAAGCTGATGAGGCCGTTGGCATCTTTTTTGATGTTCAACACCTTATTATATAGTACATAATTGTTGTCCCAGTTGGCGTTGTAAAGCGTCAGCGCAGGGGTGCTGTTTGCCGTCAAACTGTCGCGTTCGCCCAAGGGATAGGTGTCGCGGTCAGCGTTGCCGTAGCTGGCATCGGCCGGAACGATGGTCAGTCGTTGGTGCGTGTTGTATTGTTTCTGTTCGGTATTGTTCACTATGTTGTATGCCCACAGTTTAGCATCATAGTCAACATGAAGCACCAGCAGCCCGTTTTTGGGTAGATAGGAGTCCCATTTACTACGTCCTTTGTTCTCTAACAAATAGTATTCATCATGGTTCCGTGGGTTGTAGATAGCGTATGCCTCACCCCCTTCCAGCAGAGGTTTCATGCCGGTCACGTTCTGGGGCTCATGCCCTAAGACCGTATAATCCAGCCAGCCAGCAAAGTTTTTCTCATAACTGGTATAGGCAGGTGGTACCCATCCGATACCTAAAGGACCGTTGTAGCTGCCACTTGCCATGATGTCCCAGTCGCCCGTTCCATAGTTTTTAGATGCTCCGGTGTCGTAAAAGTCGGGTAATCCCAGACAATGGGAAAACTCGTGACAGATGACACCGATGCCCATGAGGGTGTTGCGCACGCGCCTTATGCCCGTTCCGGTGTAATATTCGTACAGCTCGTTGCTGCATGCGTAGGTGTTGATTCTTACCCCATCCAGCACCAGGTTCTTGCTTTTGATGTTGAATTCGTGGGGCCAGATGGTTTCTGGCTTCGCTGATGTGGCCTGTCCATAGCCGGCATAGATCACGACTATTTGGTCTACAACACCGTCATTATCCCAGTCGTAATCCCGAAAGTCAACTTTGTCGTTGACCGCTTGACAGGCTTCGACAATCATTTCAGAAACCCTCACGTCTTTTTGACCGTCTTTATCTCCGCCATAATAGGCGAGGGGATGCTTGAGTTGCACAGGACCCATGACATCAAAAGTGAGGTCGAACTGTCCGTTGCTTTGGTCATAAAAATAATCATGGACGCTGCCAACGCCTCCATAGTCTTTGTATCCCGACTTGTTAACGATGTCGTCGAACACTTTCTGAGGGTCATCGTCCCTGAAGGTCTTGTCGCTGAAATTTGCCAAGATGATAAGGCCTTTTTTCTTTCCCGCATACTGACCTTTGCGTAAAGCTGGCAGTCTGTTTAACTGGTACAGTCGGGTAGGAGCCTTCTCGCGCAGCGGTTCTATTTCTTCCACGGTGCGGATGTTCTTTTTCTCAAAGGCTGTTCTCAGGGAAGCTTCGTGTGCCAGGATGTTGGAGGAAACCAATTTGTCCTTCTCAATCTTCGCATAGAAGAAGTTGTTGTCACGCTGGACCAGTGGAACCTGGTCGTCTGTCAGGAAATAATGCAGATGCTCATCGCCCACCATGAGTACGCGTATGGTCGAACCATCACGTTGGGTGTAGGTTCTCCACATTTTTTTCGCAGGGATGGCATGGGCTATTGTTGTTGCAATCAGCAAGCATGAAAGTAGGATGGATCTCATCTTTTTGGGTCTTTTGCGTGCAAAATTACATGTTTTTTCCGAACTTCAAGCCATTTGTAGTGCAAAACCAACTCCGAAGATGGCTTCCCACCGATTTGCGTTGGCGTCGGAGAGGTCGTGTAGTGTTCGGCAAATCCTCCATTCGTAAATGATGCAACTTACGATATTCCATCATGATGGAAGAGGTTGTGTTTTAGTGGATACAAAGAAACACAATGAAGACTGAATTTCGAGTGATGAATTCAGCCTTCATGGTGGAATGCAATAAATCTTTTAGTGGGCACCCATCACCAATCAAAAAGTTAAGGTAGTAAAGCGACAGGTATGTGACTGTTGATGCGATGAGTTGCTAACTCTAAAACTTTTTGCCCTACACAGCCAGCGTGGGCGCAATGAATAGATGAGCTTTATAAGTCAGGTACTCCGATTTTCTCCTTATTCTATAGTGAGTTGACGATATTTGTCATACTTCACCTGATAGCCTAACGACAGTTTTTTAACTTCACCTGGTGCAAGTTTCAGCTTCCAGACTACCTGCCCGTTCAGCTTGTCGAGTTGTCCGCCACTTAGTTCCTGAGGCGTGACGGTGATGCTTGAATTTCTCGAAACGGGCAGTTGGTCGTAAATGCTGATGACCACTTGTTCGGCTCGGGCATTGCGTATGCTGATTTCCCAGTTCATGGTTTGTACTCTGCTGCTACCCAGCAGTCTGCGGGAAGTGTTGTTCTTGATGAGTTTCCGCTCGATGTGGATGCCGTTGTCGCGCCCCATGGCGAGGTGGAGGGTATCGCTCTGTTGGTCGGGATTGAGGATGGTTTTGCCCACATAGCTGTTGTCGAAGAATACGGTGGCTTCTCCCTGAATAAGGTTCAGCTCGTTCCAGCCAGTGGCATCAGCCACGAGGAAAGCACTCTTGTCAATCTTGGGAACGCCCTTGTAAGCATAGGTGGTGGGTAACTGGTATTTTCCTATCTGGCAACTCACGGGCTTGTTGTTGGAGAGAATGGTCAGCGGATGCCCTATCTCGAACTCATATCCAAACTTGGCAGCAGTGGAACTAACATCCATGCTGTTTTCATCAGCGATGCTTTCGGCCTTCACCTCCCTGTCGGCCTTTATCACTGGGGCTGTAAATTTCACGTTCGACTTCGTGCTTTTGCTTCCAAATCCCTTGACCACCACTTCTTCCAATGCCAGTTTGTTATTCTCCATGCGGAAGTCGAGGCGGTTTCCTGTGGCTTGCTTCACTTGTGTTTCCATGCCAATGTAGCTCGCTTCCACATTGCGATTGCCATTGGGCAACGTGAGTGTGTAGTGTCCGTCGATGTCGCTCACGGTGCCGATGGTGGTGCCTTTTACTTGGATGGTGGCGCCGATGACGGGATTGTCTTCCTCGTCGGTGATAGTGCCAGAGATGCGGTTGTTATCTATACCAAAGTCGTAGGTGGGTGCGGCGAGGTCGTAGTCGAGCCAATAAGTCTTGAGCTCAGGCGACACATTGCTGCGATTTGGATTGGCCGACGACAGTGTGACGGGCACGTTGCGCCAGTCTTCATTGGTTTGTTGTGTGATGTTGGCCTTGTAGGTGAGTTGCAGGGGAGCTGCAGTGCTGGTGGAACGGAGTTCGTAGGTGGGGTACCATGATGCCCCATTGACGTAGTAGACAAAGGTGAAGTTGGCGTTAGAAGCTCGCGGAGCATCAACCTTGACATCGATTACGGTGAGCCGTTTGGTATTGAGTCCGGCGAGGGAGTCTATAACTTCTTGTTGTTTTCCCACATTGTGGTTGGCCTGCTGCTCTTCTTCGTCAAGACCGATGAGCCGCTTGTTGATGGCCATGGTTTCGTCATAATAATATTGGTTGAGCTGTTTGATGGCTTCAAGGGGTGTCGCAACGGTGCGTGCAGCTGTGGAACTGTTGGTTTTCACCATCTCCAGTTGCGACTTCATCACCGTTCGCTTGGCTTTTACCTCAGCCAGGCGGTTGCGTGCTTTCTTTAGTGCAGCTTCGGCAGCACGCAGCTGTCCGGAAAGCATGGCACTGTCGGGACGAATGAATCGCTGACTGACGCCAAGTATTGTCACATTGCCTTCAGCCTTGACCTGTATGCTGTTGACGTCTATGTAGGGCGATAGTCCCGTGAAACTGAGCGTCTGTTCGCCGGCTTGCAGGGCCACTTGTTTGTGACGGTATACCTGTGCGCCTTTGGAAAAGATGGTTACCTTGTCGAGATTGGGCATCATCCGGCCTTGTGCCGATGCGTCTATGGACAAGACGGTAAGGAACAATAAGAGAATAAAGGTCTTGGTTTTCATCGCTTTCCGTTTGATATTGTTACTTCGCAAAAGTAGAGAAAAAAAACAAATCGAGACATATTTACTGAGAAAAGTTTTTATTTTTGGAACGCAAAAAGCCACGACTGGTGGAAAAGTTAGGTATTCGTGTGTTGTCTTAGACGCATTCTTCAAAAGGAGATAGCTGTGACCATAGATAAAGACAAATATGTCGTAAGTAGTGAACTTTTGTAAGATTTATTTGATAGATTCAACTTTTTTTTGTAATTTTGAGATGATTAAGAGCAACTAAACGGATGAACAACATATTAAAAGGTTTTATTATCGTGATTTTATGTACGCTATTTGCAAGCTGTTCCAGTCATCGAGGAATCGAGTCTGTGACAGTAGACGAGTTTGAAAACGCTCTCTACGACGGGCATGTACAATTGCTGGATGTGCGTTCGGCAGAAGAGTATGCGCAAGGACACATCGCCAATGCCGAAAATATTGACGTGCAGCAGCCTGACTTTATTGACAAGGCGCAGGCAAAGTTGAATCACACCAATCCGGTGTATGTTTATTGTCGTTCGGGCAAACGCAGCATGTTGGCCGCTCAAAAACTTGTCAAGGCTGGCTTTAAGGTGGTTAATCTCCGTGACGGAATTATGGGTTGGGAAGACGCAGGCAAACCTGTTCTTCCCTAAAGGGACGGCTGCTGAATGAGATGGGTGTTGTTCTGGCTACAGAGTTTCATTCATCTTGCAAGATGGCCTTAACCTGGTTCTTCTTTAACCGTCTGGCCATGTAACTGATGGTCGCATGGAACGTAAGTAAAAGAAATTTGTATTAATTTAAAAAATAAAGATTATGTTTGGACTTATTGGATCAATTATTATTGGATGTTTGGCTGGTTTTATCGCCGGTAAGATTATGCGTGGTGGCGGTTTCGGCTTTTGGATGAACCTGTTGCTGGGTATCATTGGTGGTGTTGTAGGTGGCTGGACGCTGAGTCTGTTGAACATCTCTTGGGGTGGAACCATTGGCTCTTTAGGAACAGCTGTAGTGGGTGCCGTCTTAGTACTTTGGATAGCATCACTGTTTAGGAAGTCATAATTAATGCTGTTAACAACAACTCCTGCTGTTGAAGGGCGAAAAATCCTGGAGTACAAGGGCATCGTAACGGGCGAAACCATTATTGGCGCCAATGTGTTGAAGGATTTCTTTGCCGGTATACGCGACAGCATTGGCGGCCGTAGCAATGCTTATGAGAAGGTATTTCGTGAGGCGAAGGATACTTCTTTGCACGAGATGCAAGAACGAGCTGAGGCTTTGGGCGCGAATGCAGTCGTGGGTATTGACATCGATTATGAAACCATTGGACAGTCTGGGAGTATGCTAATGGTGGCAGTAAGCGGAACAGCGGTGCTCATTTAGCGCCGCTTTTCCCGTTGCTCTTGCCTCTCTTGCTCGCGTAACGTTTCGCGGTAGGCCTTTTCTATAGGGTCTTCTGCGGCATCTATCTTGCGAAATGCCTCCTTCAACTGCCTGAGGTGTTTCATGTCTCTCTTCTTCCTAAAGTCGAGCATCTTGGCTAAATCGAACTCAAAGAAGCCATGGGGTGCGTCATGGTCTGGTGGTAAGTAGGGACGATTGGCCTTCAGACTGTCAATATTTTGCATGTGTTTTCCCCAAATAATCACTTCTCCAAGGCTGTATTCTGCAGGGAAGAGGAAGACCGTGTCTTTCCTAATTTCTTCTGCAGAGAGTGTTTCTTTCAGATAGTTGCGTTTGTAGAACGTGGCACTCTTTGTGTTGTAAGGTAAGGATATCAGTCCTCTGTAGGTGGTTTTTCCAACAAATTTTCCGTTTGCATGCACCTCCACGTCGCGGATGGGGACACGGGTAATGACGTCACACACCAGACATTGCTGTGCCTGTAGCTTCATTCCGCCAAGCAATAGTACGGTGGCTAAAACAAAAATCCGCCGCAGAACAATGGTATGTGGTAAGCAAATGTTGGTGATCATCTTACGTTTTGTTGGTTTTCATCAAACATTTTACCGTTCTTGACCGTTGGTTGAAGCTGGGTTTATATTCGCTTAGTCGTATCCAGAAGCTGTTCCCAGACCGCACAGAACTCGGTCATTTGATGGAAAAGTAGGTCGGCACCTTCTTTTCTAAGGGTGCTGTCGGGTAGGGGGCCACTGTTGATGGCTACTGTAAAGATTTGAGCCGCCACGCCTGCTCGTATGCCCATAGGCGCATTCTCCACCACAATTCCTTCCCAAGGATGGTGGCTTCCTGTCAGTTGTAAGCCCTTCAAATACGGGTCGGGCGCAGGTTTTCCATGCTTGATGTTATAAGCTGTGACAATATTCTCTTCAGATACGAATTGGTGGAAATCGTTTACAAGTCGTTTAATCAATTTCCTTTGCGCACTACCTGTCACAATACCAATGCTCAATCCGCTCTTTTTAATCTTGCTCATGAGGTCGAGAACCCCGTCAAAGATAGGCGCTTCAGGCATTTGATGAAACAGTCTACCTTTCTCATCGTACATCTTTTGCGCCTCTTCTTCCGATATGTCATGCCCTTGTTGTTGCTTGACCATCATTCTGATGGTGTCTACACCCTTCATTCCTTCAGTGGCATACACATCCGCTTCGGTCATGTCAAGACCGAAACTCTTCATCGATTCTTTCCACGCAACGGCGTGATGAGGCATTGAATCGTACAGTACACCGTCCATATCAAAAAGCACGACTTTGGGTTGGAACGCCGCAAAGTCATGCTTTCTCAAATAATCTTGTATTTCGTTTTCAAACATTCAATCTTATTTTTCGTTAGCCAAACGCTCTTGTATGGCCTTGCTTTCAGCTTCGTAGCCAGGCTTGTTGAGCAAGGCGAACATGTTCTTCTTGTACGCTTCCACACCCGGTTGGTTGAAAGGATTCACGCCAAGGAGATTTCCGCTGATGCCACAGGCTATCTCGAAGAAGTAAAGTAGCTGTCCGATGTAATACTCATTCAGTTCTGGAAGGCTGATACGGATATTGGGAACGCCACCATCAACGTGCGCCAGTCGTGTACCCAACTCGGCCATCTTGTTCACTTCGTCCACTCGTTTACCTGCCAAGAAGTTCAAACCGTCCAGATTTTCCTCATCTTTGGGGAACAACATCTTCTTATTAGGCTGCTCAACACTGATTACGGTTTCGAAGATTGAACGCTCACCCTCTTGTATCCACTGTCCCATGGAGTGCAAATCGGTGGTGAAATCGCATGCGGCAGGATAAATGCCCAGATGGTCTTTTCCCTCACTCTCACCGTAAAGTTGTTTCCACCATTCACCGATGAAGTGCAGTTTAGGTTGGAAGTTGACGATAATCTCAATCTTCTTGCCCATTTCACGATACAGCGCATGACGCACAACAGCGTACTGTGCGGCTATGTTCTCCTGCAAAGCCACGTCTTTCCCAGTTGACTTTTCCATGTCGGCAGCCCCCTGTACCAAGGCTTTAATGTCGAAACCAGCGCAGGCAATGGGCAGTAATCCAACGGGAGTGAGTACGGAGAAGCGACCGCCTACATTGTCGGGAATGACAAAACTCTTGTATCCTTCTTTGTCGGCGCATGTGCGTGCGGCACCTTTTTTCGCGTCGGTGATGGCCACAATCACGTCTTTAGCCTCTTCTTTGCCACGTTGTGCCTCGCATTGTTTCTTCAACAAGCGGAAAGTAAGAGCCGTTTCAGTGGTGGTTCCCGATTTGGATATGTTGATGACACCAAATTTCTTATCCTTCAAGTAGTCGGTGAGTTCTGCCAAATAGTCCTCGCCAATATTGTTTCCTGCAAAGAGAATGACAGGGTTCTTCTTGTCGTTTACCAACCAGGCGAATGAGTTTCCCAAGGCCTCTATCACGGCACGAGCGCCCAAGTAGCTTCCGCCAATACCGGCAACCACTACCACTTCGCACTTTTCGCGTAAGGTGTTGGCGCATGCCTGTACTTCGTCAAGAAACGCAGGTGTGATGGAAGAAGGCAAATGTAACCATCCTAAGAAATCGTTTCCTGGACAAGTGCCGTTTTCAAGTGCTTCTTGTACGGCTTTTACCTTTCCTTCATAGGCCTCTATTGTGCTAGGTTTCAAGAACTGAGTGGCTTTTGTGATGTCTAAACTAATACTTTTCATCTTCAAGTTATCTAAATGAATCTGTTAATAATTTTATCTCTATTTGCGGACTGATGCGCTCGTACAAAATGTTGTACACAGCATCTAAAATCGGCATGTTCACGTGCATGTGCCGGTTAATCTCTTTCATACACTTGGTTCCGAAATATCCTTCGGCAATCATCTCCATTTCAATCTGCGCGCTTTTCACCGAATATCCCTTGCCAATCATGGTGCCAAAGGTGCGGTTGCGCGAGAAATTGGAGTACGATGTCACCAACAAATCACCCAAATAAACCGAATCGTACGCACTGCGTTCAATGGGATGGACGGCTGTGAGGAACCGAGACATCTCCTGAACGGCATTTGCAATGAGCACGGCTTGAAAGTTGTCGCCGTATTTCAGTCCGCTGCAAATGCCCGAAGCGATGGCGTACACATTCTTCAGAACCGACGAATATTCGATACCAATCACGTCCGATGAGGTCTTGGTCTTGATGACATCGCTGGCAATGAACTCGGCGAACGATTCCGCTTTCTGTATGTCAGCGCAGCCGATGGTGAGGTAAGACAAGCGATCCATGGCCACTTCCTCTGCGTGCGACGGTCCTCCAATCACGGCTAAGTTCTCGTATGGCACGTCAAACACTTGGTGGAAATACTCTGAACACACCAAGTTTTCGTCGGGAACAATACCCTTGATGGCGGTGATGATGAACTTGTCGCGCAGACGGGTCTTGAGTTTCCGCAGGTGACTCTTGAAGTAGGGCGATGGTGTCACGAAGACCAGCGTGTCGTAAGCACCGGTGATGGTGTTGATGTCCGATGAGAAAAAAATCTCATCGGTGTTGAAACGCACGCTTGTCAGATAGGCGGGATTGTGTCCCAGACGCTTAAAATCCTCGATGCGGTCGTCTCTTCGCATGTACCACCCAATGTGATGAGCATGGCTCACCACAATCTTGGCGATGGCTGTGGCCCAACTTCCGCCCCCGATGATTGCTATCTTGCCGCAGTTATAATTCATAATTCTTAATTCATAATTCATCCTGATTGCTCACAAGTCATGATTCTTCTTTTCTCAATCCAATTGATAGTTAGCGAGAAGCTTCATCCTGATTGTTCACAAGTCATGATTCTTCTTTTCTCAATCCAATTGAT
>ERZ1036438.690-NODE-690-length-10373-cov-18.431091_pt1 | contig 10373 bp, 10 predicted proteins | sample MGYA00514224_ERZ1036438 | MGnify/ENA primary metagenome ERZ1036438 (study PRJEB33795, sample SAMN09464924) | human gut metagenome | host: Homo sapiens | place: USA: Stanford, California | collected 2016-07 | study: EMG produced TPA metagenomics assembly of the...
AGATTATTAAGCTAAACCTACACTTGGGATTGCAGTTCTATGTTGAACTTGCGAGCTCTGTTTGGGTTAAAACTTATACGATAGATGCTATAATAGCACCATACGATATTAAGCGTTATTCTATTACAGAATGCAAAGGTAGGAAAAAAACAAGTGTTAATTGCACGTTGGTACACATTTAATTTTTATTTAAGGATATAAGAACGCAATAATTCTTTTATGTCATTCTTTCGTTTCTCATATATGTTAGTTGCATTTTTCACGTGTCAAATAGTATTACTTACACGTAAGGGTTGCTGCATTACTTTTCCTTCTCTATTCCCATGTGTCATCTAACAGCTCAGCAAGGAATGTTTCTTCCGATTCTTCCATCTTCCTTTCATCTTTTTACTACCCTTTCTATTGCTTCTGTTTATCTGCATCAAGGCAAATTTACAAAACAACAAGAAGTTCAGAGCGGTATTCTTTTTCTTCCTTGTACTGTCCTCGTCAAAGGTAGCAGCCAATAGCCAATGCAGGTTGTTCCCAATCTCCAATGTGATCCTAAAGGCAGAGAGACAGACGAAATATGGTGTTACCTTAATCTTATCAGCCACCAAGTTTTCAATTGATTGATCTACAACATATGTTTTCATCTGCTCTGCAGAAGTCTGCATGTCTGCAAAATGATTATCATGTTTACTTAATACCTCATACTTTAAGGTCATTACATCTTTGACACCTTCTCCTATATATTGTGATACTTCAGGACGAACCAAATGGTGTAAACCGGTATAACCACCATGGTAACGAGTATAGAATAAAGCATTAGCACCTGCTGTTAGTGAGTCAATATCCTCCCTGGACAGTTCTTCCTGATGCTGCCAGGAAGATTGCTGCCAAGATCAATGATTATCTTACAGCCATCGTGCTCGATTATAGTGATGTACCCCCCAATTTTATTTACTCTGTGAATGGTTATTTTCATCTTGTTATCCTTCTAATTTTTTTGAAGTAAGGATCGTTCCTTTTTCATCACATGTGAAAGCTTTCATAGACGGAAGAAATAGGTCTCTAATAAAACGATACCTCTCACAAATTAATTTTGACAGTTTGCTGTCTTTACCGTAAATGACGCATGGAATTATCTTGTTAGATAATTTGGAAGGAAAATATCTCAGGAAAGATTTCGATATTAACCCCATATTGATTTTCTGTTCAACCATAGTCTTGATATGTTCATAGAGGAGGTTGTCACCAGACAAGAGTTTACTCAACTGCTTGTAATAATAAGCAGTCTGGATAGGCGAAAGAGCTGTTTTTGCAGGAGCGTCCTGTTTTAGTTCCATGATTAGAATATCGCCATTCTTATTGAGACCAAGGAAATCGAACTCTCCATATTCTGCTTTTATATCCTTAGGCAATTTTCCCTCGTAGGTAGAACGTAGGACTGTGATATTTTTTTGTTGATCATAAACAATATCTTTATTCCATTCAGTTTTTATGACTTCATCCTTAAATCCGATAACAAACTCTTTATCGATAATTATAAAATCATCAGATTCCTGATAATTGAACGTGTACCTTCTGCCTATCAATGTCTGATAATAGCCTTCTTTATGCGTCCCATCTGTAGCAATATAATATCTATCGAACTCCTTTTCTGCTTCAATCTTTGAGAGATATTTCTCGAAAAGTGAGGGAGAAGGAGAACTGAAAAATTCTTCATCTAACCTCATATATTTATCAGCTGCTTTATAACCAGCAAATTTCCCTTTTCTGAATAATACTTGGAAAATTCTTCCAGTTCCTCTATAAATAGAAAACCAAGAACGATTTTGTTTAGGATCATGTCCAGTCTGAAAGTCAAGAGACTCATGTCTCTTGACAAAAGGTATGAGCCAATCTAACTCTTGCGTTATGTGCTGAACCAATTCATCACACATGATTCTATCATAATACGTTGTGATTATTTCCATGATTTTATTCTTATATTGATTTTCTTCTTTAATATTGTTGAATAGCTCTATTCCTAATCTGTCTAATTCGCTCGGCAACCAAGCCGTACTCCTTAGCAATTTCGGTACTATCTTTAAAAAGAGTGTAAGGCACTACTGCATTATTACACAAGAAGAATACAACCTGCTAAGTGTCGCCTTTTCACTAAAATAGGGTATAAACAAGACAATTCCACAGTCTAATACATACACAAGTGCAGATAAAGACTGTGGAATTATGAACATAGTAGTATAACGGTCAGGTAGCATGTGTGGAACTGCTTACCTATAAAAACTTTTCAAGTTCTTCTAACGCCTACTTTAGTCTTCCTTAAAACCAATAACCGCTGTTGTCGTGTGGTGCGGGTTCCCCGTTTAACCGATAGTATAATTCGGTAAGTGCCTGCTTGTAGGTAAGGTTGAAGCAGTATTTCAGCGTGCTTATCAGTCGTCTGAACGAGGCTGGCACTTCGCTTTCCTTCATTGTCAGCGACACGTTGTCTTCGCCTTCGCCCAGTTCCGCTCTGTCCATGTAGACCATTACAGGAATGGTTATCGTGGGATACCACTTCTCGTTCTTCAGTTGTTCGGGTGTAGGAACCCAGTCAGCCACTTGCGAATGCTTCTCTACAGGTTTTCCCCAGGTATCTTTAAACACTAATTTCTTTAGGTTTACCGTCTTCTTGTCGTGGCTTTCCATCAGCATAATGTTAAGATTGCAAGTCTGACGACAGTACCCAAACGACATAATTCCCTTGAAACCGAGTGGATCTTTCAGTCCGTTGTACTGTCCTTCCCCGCTATGAATGGTTTTGTTCCAGGGAGTTGGATCTACATAATCGTAGCGCATGAACTCCTGATTGGTGGGATTGTCGAGCCGTGCATCGAAGTTTGGAAATGGTTTCTGGTCTTTTACCACAAAGAAATGCTGGTAATGCTCGCTCTTTCCGTTGTCTATGAACTGACCGTTCATAATGTTTCCGGCAGCATCGTAGTACCTGATGTCCAATGCATGGCTCACTGCGGCTTCCGAATTCTGCATCTGGTTATAGCTCATTGCGTAGAGATAAGGTGGATTCTTAGGGTCTGGCACCCACTTTCCGTTCTGCATCGTGTAGACAAACACCTGTGGAGCGTCCATATACTTTACACCATCGTACATCTTGTTCTCGTGAAAGGCGGCGTAACCGTGCAGGTGTCCCTCGTAAACGTGTATGACCACCTTTGCCGGTTGGGGCCCTACAAGTTCTTTCGTCTTATCTTTTGGCTTTACTTCGTCTTCGCTACATGCCGTAAATCCGACAGCAACGATAAGGCCCATTGCTACGAACAGCATAGATTTAAATACTTTTTTCATCATTTTTTTTTAATTAATGGGTTATTGTTATATAAGTTTCTATTGTTTGAAACCTTGTCAGTCTTCTATCTCTATGGGAAGTTTGACACTCAAATCCCACAGGGCTTTGTTCAGCTGAGAGGGCGATGGTGCCCAGAAAGGAGAGGCTTTGCCGTCGTTACCGAACTTTGTTAAATTGCCGGAGTGCATCAATGCCACTTTCAAGTTAAACTTTGTGCCTGACTGCAAGAAGCGTATGAAGCCGAAAAAGCCCATAGGGTTGCTTTCGCCGATGAACTTTCCTTTGTATGAATCGGCGTAAGTGTATTCGTAAGGCAGTTTTGTGCGGTCTCTTACCAATACATTGGCCGCGCCGTCGTTTACATAATACATAAAGAAATGCTGGTGAATCTTGTCTTGTTCGTTATCGTAGAACTGGTGATTCATGTGTTCTCCTTTTGCGTTGTAGTAGTCCATACGCAAGGAATAAACCACATCGGGGTGCTTCTTCGTGTTTTTTACAACGAATTTGGTCTGTCCGCCGTCGGCTGTCTTGAAGTTTTCGCCTTTCACAACTTCCCAGATGATTTTCTGAACATTGCCTGTTGGAACAAAATCGGACTCTTTGGGCATACTCCCGAATGCTGTTCCGCTGCGCAGTTTACCCTCTGTAAGGGTGAAAACAGACTTTGTAGGGTCTTCGTGCAGCTTGTTTCCTTTCTCGTTTTCCGGCTTGTCAGGGCTGCAAGCAGCGAAAAATGCAATGCCGAACAAGCCTAATAGCATTGGTAAAATACTGTTTTTAAGTTTCATCATCTTGTCTTTTATTATTGGTTTATGTATGTTTTGTTTTCTTTTAGAACTTCCACCCCACGGTAATCCTTATGTCTCGACCGAGGTCGTGTGCGTAGTAACGGGCACGATTTGTATATTCTTTATATTCCTTATTGAAGATGTTGTCTGCCGAAACAAACAGGTTTAGCGTGTTGCGCTTGTCTATCCGCCATTCGGTGCCAGCCTCGAAGCCGAACAAGCTGTACGAAGCCGGGGCAAAATCTATAAGGTCGGTAGCCGCATCGAACCTGTGTTGCCGTGCTACAAAACGGTGTCTGACTTCCAACCACGGCGCAAACTTTCCCGAAAGCCTCGGTGTGTAAGTCAAGCTATGGTTGAAACGGAACGAAGGAATGTAAGGCAGGTAGTTATGCGTGTGGGTTTCGTTCGCCCAAATCATAGACGACACGAAGTGATATTCTATCTCTGCGATAGGACGAATGCGCAAATCGAGGTCTAATCCCCGTATAAATGCATCGGTCTGCATATACTGGAACAATGGATAAGTGCCCGAAATAACTGTTACATATTCGCCTTTCATCGGTCTATCGTATATATAATGTTTTACCCATTGCAGGTAGGCATCGAGCCGTACACTGAGAAACGTGCTGCGATATTCGGCAGATGCAACCCATTTGTAGCTGTTTTCGGAGGTCATGGTAGAGTCGCCACGCACGAAACGGCCTGTTCCCAACTCGTTTCCGTTGCTATACAGTTCGAAAACGTGGGGTGCACGCCATGCCAGACCAAAGTTGGAGGTTAGCGTAAGCTTGTCGGTGGCATGGTAATGGGCACCTATGCTGTAAGTGAAATTGGAGAAAGTGCGATGCCCCCCATAGTAGTCGCCTGTCCAATCGTAGCCTGCAGCCTTTGTGTCTTGCCAGTCGAAACGAACGCCAAGTTCTGCTCCAAGCCGGTTGTTCTGGTACTTTTGCAAAGCGTAAGCGCCTATCTGGGTTTCCGTATGGTTCGGAATAATGGGCACGACACCCGTTCCACGCTGGTTGGAATGGTCGCTGTTCACAACTTGCGCACCCACTTCGCTTTGCCAATCACCATAGTATTTGCGCCAACGCAGATAGTTTTGCAACGATTTAAGGTGCATGCTGACAGCAGGAATATAGGAAAGGTTCATGCGCCGTATCCTATTCTCCTCTCTATCGTCCTTCTGAAAGGAGGCTAACCAATAGAAATCGCCATACTTTTCGCTATCGTAGAAAAGCTTTAACGTTGCGTTGGTGTGAATAATGTGCTGGAATGGGTAGTCTATATGGCGTGTATAAGGTGTTATATCGACCGGCTTGCCTATCTTGATGCGTTCGGCAAGCAAGTCGGCATCGCCCATCTGGGCATTGAAAAGCACGCCCAGCTTCAGGTCGTATCTGCTAAGATAGCCTTCAACACGAAACTTCTTATGCTGATAACCTAATGCTGTTGAGAAGTCGAACTCGCGTGTTCCCGTGTTGTTCAGCAAGTAATGTGCTGCTTTTTGGTCTCCGCCATTGGCATAGGTGGCTTGAATGCGCCACGCCAGCGATGGCAAGAAAGACATAGAACCTTCTGCATTGCCCACCATTTGGTAGCGATAACCGTTGGAACCATACATTCCCGACAGTCTGCCATGCACTTTCTTCTGGTTGTAAGGCAGCATGTCCTGTTCCATTACAACTATTCCGCCAAGAGCTTCAGAGCCATATCGCACTGCTTCTGCCCCTTTAACTACTTCTATTTTGGTGCTGCTGTTCTTGTCTACCTCGGGAGCATGGTCGGCTCCCCACTGTTGTCCGGTTAGCCGCGCGCCGTTATTAACCAGCAATATACGGTTTCCGTACATGCCATGGATAACCGGCTTCGATACTGTTCCGCCAGTCTGGATAGAGCTGACACCGCTGACACGTTCCAGCATCGTGCCCAACGACTGCCCTAACGAGCGTTCTATCGTTTTGTTGGTAAGCTGCGAGCTTACAGTATTGTTGCTGACGAGTTTCCGAACAGTGGAAACCTCCACGCCATCTAACACATGATAGTTTTGTTTGGTTGTATCTGGTTGCGCCACAACCTGGTCTTGCTTGTGCTGTGCAAAGCCATTTACGGGTACGAAACCATACAATCCCACTACACTTACAAAGGTGTAAACGAGCTTTTTCATATTTTTTTACTATGAAATAAGAATAAAATAAGTAATTAATTGCTGTTTTCCTGCATTGCATAGCTGCGCAAATGTGTGGCACTTACTTGACACGTAGCACCTCAGACACATTGTCCGGCACACAAAAAGGCACTATGGCAACACAGCAAAGCCTACAAACAACATGGTGTTGCAAGCTGTAAAAGGGTTTCTAAGTATGTTTAGAAACTAAGCAGAAAAGGGAGGGGCGTGAGCGTTTACCGATTCAACAGACCTGTAAACTATAATGGGTTCTAACGCTTTAGGCTTGTGCAAAAGTGTGCAGACCGTCATAGGAACATAGCTAAACAGCTTTACAGCACTGGCTTTGTGCATCGTGAAGTCGCAGACAAAGCAAGATGAGCCTACCTGGGCATTGCCTTTGGCAGACAGCTTCTCTACATGCACATCTTTATAGTCGTGAAAGTGCAAATCTTTTATAGCAAGCACGGTAGTGAATGTTATCAATAACATCCATGCCATAAGTACTTTTGATAGATTTGTTCTTTTCATTCCAACTATCTTTTGCATTCCTGGAACGGTACTGAAAAATCAATAATCCTATTTACTGGCAAAGGCATTACTACCCTATTATCTTCGTTTTAGCACCTTGTTCCTATATTAGGTCTTTGCAAAAGTATAGAAAATAGTAGAAACAATACAAGTATTCTGCTGTTGTTTATATCTTTTTAACGATATAGATGTGTTGCAGCCATAAAGGCAAAATTCCGTTAATGCCTTTCTATATATATAAGGTGTAACCCCCGAAAACCTGTCAGGACGATGAAAAAATATTCCCAATAAAATATTTTTCGCAAATAAATGCGAAAAATATAGGTAGTTATTGGAATATTTGTACCTTTGTACCGTCCTATTACTATTGCAATTTAATAAAAGACTTATCATATAAATACACTATGGAGCACTTGGAAGTAATAAAGGTTTCGGAGGAAAAAATATCTTCTGAACATCTGAATGCAAACAAAGTTTACTTCGCAACAGATATTCTGAACGACAGTAACATGATGCCAATTTATAGTAAATTGTGCATGGTACTTGACATCTACGATGTCAAGCACGAGCTTATTGAAGACCCATCAACACACTCTTGCAAGGCACTGAAGCCTGCTTGGCTTGCTAACAACGCAAGAATTACAGACCATGTAGACTGTCTTGTGCGCTATATTGGCAACAAACGTGTACTGATGACGAACTGCACGGAGTATGACACAGAGGTTGCCGAAGCCTTGAAAGAGAAGATCGAGGCTGAAGGATACGAGGTCGTAGAACTTAGTTACTCGTCTTTCGATGGTGCACGCGGGGTTAAAGACACCAGTTGGGCATACATTAACTACATACAGACATCGAAAGTTATTATTGTTCCGATGCAACGTGCAAAGGAAGACAAGGAAGCTTTGCAGCAAATTAAGGCTTGTTTCCCACACTTGGCAGTAGTTGGCGTTTATGCAGAACCATGCCTGGGCAACGAGGGAGAGTTTATTTGCTACAGTAAAAGCATTGACGAGAGCATGGTGTCGTAGCAAGATTGTATGGTTAAAACATAGCAGATACTTAGTTCCCTTAGGGATTCTAAAAAACAAAAGAGCCTGTTTTGCATTGCAAAACAGGCTCTTTTACATGGCAAAACAATGGGTTTTGGCATGCAAAAGGGTGGTTTTTACAATCTTATTCGTCAGCTCGCTTCATGCGCGCAGCCAACTGGAAGAGCGCAGGAACAAGAATACAGAACGAGAAAAGTAGTCCCAAATACATAGAACGCTCGCTGCCGTGGAAGTAGTCTATAAGCTTTCCATCTGCCAAATTTGGCATCAGGTTAAACATTAAGTAGGCTATGGTGTTGTTTACCCAATGCAGCACAATGCCCGGAAGCACACTCCGGGTGCGTGCATACAGCCAGCCTAAAGCCAAACCAATAATGAAAGCGTGCACACCTTGAGCTATATTGCCATGTATCAGCGCAAATATCAAAGCCGTTAAAGCTATGGCTGCCCACCTGCCTTTGCGCCCGAAAGTATCGAGCAAGACACGCAATATTGCACCTCGGAAAATCAGCTCTTCGGCAATAGGAGCAAATATGCCTACAATAAGATAGCCAAGAGGTTGCTTCATGATGCCTTCAAAGAGCTGGGTCAGATTGTCGGACATCGTGATTTGCAACTTTTCGTAAACGAATTGTGCCGGAAGAATAATTCCAACCGACAGCATAGCTGCCCAAAACAGTACGCCCCACGGTTTCGTCTGAAGGTAAGTGCGAGAAATTGGTGCCCATTTCGCTTTAATATAAATAAGAATTGCGGCTACGCTCGAAAGCAAATTGGCTGCTATCAGCACATCGCTATAATGCCCGGACTGCATGCTTCTGGCTACATCGAATAGGTTTAGACCCTTCAAATAGGCATAAATTGCTACAGTTCCAAATTCGAAAACAGAATGAATAACGATGAAAAGCACAACGAAAAGCGCAACATACAGCAAGTTCTTTAAGGTGTTATTTTCTCTAATAGTAGTTTTTTCCATTATTTGTACTTATTGTTTTTTAAAATCGTTCTTATCTGTTGTTCGTCTGACTGCATTTGTTTTGCAAGCGCATCTAAGCTTGGAAACTTTCGGTTGGAACGCACGCGAGCAATAAAACTTACTTCTATCGTACGACCGTATAAGTCGCCCGAGAAGTCGAAAATATTAACTTCTGCCGACACATTCGTACCGTTAAAGGTGGGGCGAGTACCTATATTGAGCATTCCGCCATACACTTTTTCATCGCCCAAAATACGGATACGCACCGCATAGACACCCATTGCAGGGAGCAGTTTTTCGGTTTTCCCAATATCTATATTCGCAGTTGGAAAACCCAGCTTGTGCCCATTTCGGCAACCGTGAATTACTTTGCCACGCAACGAATAGGGAGAGCCCAGACAGCGGGCAGCATTTTCCATGTCGCCAACATTGATAAATTGACGTATTATAGATGAGCTTACGTTGAAATTATCCATCGAAAGAGCTGTATTCTGACACACCTCAATACCTGTTTCTTTGCCAAGAGACACGTAATCATCGAAAGTTTCGGTTCTGTTATGCCCAAAACGATTGTCATAACCCATAACCAACTTACACACATTAAGCTGTTTGTGCAGCACGCTTTCCATAAACTGCTTCGACGTGAATTGCGCCAAAGTCTTATCGAAATGGAGCACAACAACATAGTCGATGGCAGTTTGCGCAAGTTTCTCGAGTTTCTCGTCGAGTGTCGACAACATTTTTGGCTGATAGTCGCACTGCAAGACCTGACGAGGATGGCGATCGAAAGTTATAACCATCGACTTTAACCCATCTCGTTTTGCCATTTCGGCAAGTCGGTTAATAAGAAACTGATGTCCAAGATGCACACCATCGAAAAAGCCAATCGTGGCAATCGCACGATTTTTTATCACTAATCCGTTAGTATTTAAATCTTTAAGAAATATCGTCTTCATTCTATATCTTCGTCTACCTACCTATATATCCAAGGTCATCAAACCATACTTCACAGTTATCAGACCATGTATTCATAGTTACAGAAACCTCATGTCCATACGGCAGCCATTCTTTAAAATGCACTGCAAATATACATCAAATAGCCATAACTATCGTTTTGGAGCACGCAAAATGTGTTAAAACACGAAAAATATCTCATTATCATTCACGTTTTCCCGAATTATTCATTACCTTTGCACCCACATTTACGAATACTGGACTTGTAGCTCAGTTGGTTAGAGCAACAGACTCATAATCTGGAGGTCCCTGGTTCAAGCCCAGGCTGGTCCACTTTAATAATCAAGCACTTACAGGGTTTCTGTAGATGCTTTTTCTTTTACGGGTGACCTTCAGGTGACCTTTTTGAAGCGAAACTTTGCAAAAGTGACCTTCTGAAATCACTTGAATTTCAACTAAGGGTCAAAAAGGCTCCTAAAAGTATTCAATTTCCCTTTCTAGACCGAGGCTTATATGGGGTCAGTCCTAAAACCCAGTTGCAAGTCTATACTCTTAAGCACATAATTTC
>ERZ1036438.694-NODE-694-length-10338-cov-5.353399_pt1 | contig 10338 bp, 9 predicted proteins | sample MGYA00514224_ERZ1036438 | MGnify/ENA primary metagenome ERZ1036438 (study PRJEB33795, sample SAMN09464924) | human gut metagenome | host: Homo sapiens | place: USA: Stanford, California | collected 2016-07 | study: EMG produced TPA metagenomics assembly of the...
ATTATATACTTCAAATATGATTTTAACCCTGTCATGTTATAATCTTTGTCTCCTTTTAATTTGATATTAAAAAATAATAATAAAATATTAATATCGTTCCTAAGATAGAAGAAATAACCCACATTAATTTTTCTACTCTATTTGTTCTGTATATATAATCAGCAAAAGGAATAAAAGTAATAGGTAATAAACTGTAATAATGTCTAAAAATTCCTGTTGACATTATAATCGTAATTAAATAATATCCTAAAAGACTATAAAATACAATTTTATCTCTTTTCTTTTTAGTAAATATATATAATAATGAACCAACTGCTATTGGTATCATTATAAAATTTATATTAGAAACAACAGATAACCAGGAATTTGAAAAATTTCCAATTTGTATTGGTATTATAATTGAAAACATATATGTTAATGGTAATTTATATAAATCCTTTATTCCTGTTATTGTAACTAATGAAATTGTATTATTTGCTTCTTTTGAACTTATATTTGCATTTAAATAAGCATTAAATTTAAAAATAAGTATGTCTGAAAAGCAAATAATTAAAAATAACAAAGTTATCATAACTAACAAAATTTTGATATTGAAAAATCTTTTCAAACTGAGATCTTTTATAAACATAAAAATAAAACATAGAATAAGCAAAAGTATCGAAAGTCCACTTCTTGTTAACATCAACAAAATAAAAATAATTGAACTACTTAATAGTGTTCCTATTTTTATTTTCTTAGTGTATCTATATATTAAACTTGTATTTAATAAATAAAAAGTAAATAATAATACCATATGATCTTTATATGAAAAATTTGAAAAAATAATAGGATAAGGTAATAGAACAAATAATTTTGATGTCAATCTTGCTACTTTTTCTCCATAATTCCATCTTGTAAACTTATAAATTATTACTGATGATAAACCTGCAATTATTATATTTAAAATTCTTACTGCCCAATATGTCTTAGTTATATACATAACTGTACAAACTATCCAATACCAAAGTGGAGTACTTGAAAAAGGAGTTCCTAAATTATATCCTGTATTATCATCTAGTCTAGCATATGCCTCTGTAAAAACTTTTGTATCTACTAATGAATCTGCATACTGAGAATAATAATATCCCCCCTCTTCATATCTCCAATCATCAACACTACTATCAGAAGCAAAAAATCCTTTCTCCATATATGTACTTAAAAGCATTACTAATATTAAAACACATAGTCTTACTAAAATTGTTATAAAAAATATTTTCTTTTCATATTTAATATTTTTTAATATCATTATATTTCCCTTCTAGATATATTTCATAATATTTTTGAGCCATTATTTTATATGAATATTTATAATTTTCTTTATTATTTTTAGCTAGTCTATTATTTATAATCTTTTCTTTTAAGGTTTTTATATCTCCATAATCTACAAATATTGAATCAGTAAACACTGTTTCTGGTGCACCACTTTTAAATCCTATAACTGGGGTTCCACAAGAAATGGCTTCTGCACATGTCATTGAAAATGTCTCCTTTTCACTACAAATTACAAATATATCTGCTAATGAATAGTATTCTGCTAATTCAATCTGATTTTCAGTTCTTCCTAAGGCTATTACATTACTTGGAAATTTTTCATTTACATTTTCAACACCTATAAGAATGAAAACATAATCTAAATTTAAACATTCTTCTGCCAATTTTACTACCCATTTTCCACCTTTTCTATCACTCATAATATCAGGGGCAACACTTAGTATAACTTTTTTATTTCCTATGTTATGTTTTTTCTTTAAATGTAAAAAATCTCTTGGTTTAAATATCTCTGTATTAATTCCATTATGGATAACTTCTATTCTTTTATTTTTTAAAAAAGATTTTTTAACTCTATCTTTTAACCATTGTGAAGGAGTAACTATTGTTAAGTTATTAAAATCTTCAAAAGCTTTCTTTTTACCTAAAAACATTTTATGTGTAAAATCAAAAAATAAACTTTTTGGATATCTCCTTATATCTGGACAATTTTTACAAATAGTTTTCCATTTCTCACAGTCATAAGCATACCCACAATTTCCAGTATACATATATTCACAATGAAAAGTCCAAACTGTTTTTATATTTTTCTTTTTTAAATATTCTATCAAAGGTAAATGATTTAGAAAATAACTGTGTGTTTCATGAATATGTACTACATCAGGTTTAAATTTTTCTATCTCTTTTATCAATCTTCTAGTTGAAAAATATGAAAAATAGCCCATTAATCCTATTAATCTGCTTAAAAAAGCATGTATTAATGTTTCAATATTGTAAGCAAACTTTATTACACTTTTCTCTTCTATCTTTTTTCCTCTACCATAGCAAACTAAAACTTTATGTCCTTCTTTTTCCAATTCCTGTTTTAAATCATATACTATTTTTCCTGTGCTTCCACTTTTATAGTTAACATCTATCAATAATATTTTCATTATTTGTCCTTTAAATTATCTTATATTTCTTCTTTCTATTCCAAATAATTTTGCTAAATTTCTAGCCCAATGAATATATTTATATCCATTTTTATAATCTTTATATGTTTTATTTTCTTGTTCCATTAATTTTTTAAATTCTTCAACAGATATTCCCATTTCTTTACAAATAAACTCCATATCTTGCATAGCTATTTCCTCACTATATGGAGGATTTTTAAGAATTTCTAATGCTTCTTTTCTATCTAATTGCCCAGTTAGTATTAAACTTGAAAAGTGAGCTCTTCTTTTATCATAACCAAATTTTTTAGGTAGCCAATATCCTTCATAAAATCTTGTAAATATACTTTCAAAATGTTTATTAGCATAAGGTTCCCAATTAAATTCTTTTTTTAATTCATCTATAACTTCAGCTTTCTTATACCTTATTAAATCCAATACTTTATGTAATTGAACTCCTTTAAAATATCTATAATATAATCTATATTTAAACATACCACAGAATTGAAGATGATTTATTGATTTTTTTCCAAATCTTTTATGAATATCTTTTATCAATGTTATATCATTTTCATGAACCCATTCATTAGGTTCTCTAACACATTCAGTAGAGTAATTTCCTCCTGTCAAGATATGTTTAAAACCATTTTTAGCTGCAAAATTATAAAGAGCTGCAAATATATTATGATCTTGTGGTATATCCTGATAAGGAACTTGAGATTTAAAAAATGCTAACTGTAAATCCATTATTTCATCGTGATTTATTTTTTCATAATGAACATCTATACCTAGTTTATTTATAATTTTTTCAATATTTTTATTTGCTACTTCTAAATTCCAACATGTGTCAACAGCAAAAACTAAAGGTCTTAATCCCCATTTCTTTACAGCACAATATGCTACATAAGAACTATCAACTCCACCACTTAAACCAATAAGACAATCATACTTTTTCCCTTGACCATCTTTTTTTATTCTATCAATTAGTTTTTGAAGTTCCTCTGGATTTCCTTCTGGATTCCAATTTGGTTCAATATTTTCATAAAAATTATGACAATGATCACACATTCCTTTTTCATCAAATATAATTTTCGAATCGCTTGTATCCATCACGCAATTACTACATACTTGGTACTCTCTTTTATTCATTTTTTTTAATATCTCCTTTTAATTAATTCCCCATACATTTCTATTTACATAATCAGTATAAGATAAAATTATCCTTAAAACTTTATCAGATACATTAGGCATAGAATAATCATAAACTTCTCTTAAAGTATTTTTTTCTTGAGTTTCTAATATTTCTAAGCCTTGCAAAATTCTTTCTTTTTTCAATCCTATCATCATAACTGAAGCTTCTTCCATAGCTTCTGGTCTTTCATGAGCTTCTCTTAAATTTAATGCCTTAAATTTTAAAATAGATGACTCTTCTGAAATTGTTCCACTATCACTTAAAACTGTTTTTGATTCAATTTCAAGTTTTACATAGTCATTAAAACCTAATGGTTTTAATAAATTTATTAAAGGATTAAATTTTATTCCTTTTTCTTCTATCATTTTTCTAGTTCTAGGATGTGTACTTACTATAACTGGGAAGTTATATTTATCTGCTATTGCATTTAAACTTTCAACTAAATTCAAAAAATTTCTTTCTAAATTTATATTTTCCTCTCTATGTGCTGATACTACAAAATATTTCCCCTTTTTTAAATTTAATTTATTTAATACATTTGAATTATTTATATCATCTAATTTTGATTTTATTACTTCATACATGGGGCTTCCTGTCTTTATAACTCTATCAGGTAATAGTCCTTCTCTTAATAAATACTCTCTTGCTATATCACTATATGTCAAATTTATATCTGCAATATGATCTACAATTTTTCTATTTGTTTCTTCTGGAACTCTTTGATCAAAACATCTATTTCCCGCTTCCATATGAAAAATTGGAATATGTCTTCTTTTTGCAGCTATTGCAGTAAGACACGAATTTGTATCTCCTAATATTAGAAAAGCATCTGGTTTTTCTTTATCTATAACCTTTTCTATATTTATTAGAATATTTCCGATTGTTTCTATTGCTGTTCCAACAGCTGAATTTAAGAAATAATCTGGTTTTTTTAAGTTAAAATCTTCAAAAAATACTTCATTTAACTCATAATCATAATTTTGTCCTGTATGGACTAAAATGTGTTCTATTGCTTCACTTTTATCTAATTTATTTATCACAGCTGAAAGCCTAATTATTTCAGGTCTTGTTCCCACAACAGTCATAACTTTTAATTTTTTCATAATCTATACCTCTAAAAAATATGTATCTGGATTTTCTTTATCAAATAATTCATTAGCCCATATAATCAATATCATTTCTGAATCACCCGTATTAGTTATATTATGGGTATAACCTACTGGAATATCTACAACTTCAAGTTTTTTATCTGAAACAGGATATTCTATAACTTCATCACTATATATGTGTCTAAATCTTATTACAGCCTTCCCTTTTATTACAAGAAATTTTTCATTTTTTGTATTATGATAATGATTTCCTCTTGTTATTCCAGGTTTTGAAGTAGATATTGAAAACTGTCCACTATCAAAAGTCTTTATTATTTCTACAAAAGCTCCTCTGTTATCTTTGTGTTCAGTCAATTCATAAGAAAATTTATCTTTTGGTAAATAGGATAAATATGTTGAATACAATGCTCTCTCAAAACCTGTTCCAACTTTATTTATAATTAAATTATTTCTATTATTTTTAAAAGAGTATAATAAATCTAAAATTTCACCTAATGTTATTTCATAAATAATTGGTATTAAATAATATTCTTTACTTTCTATTTTTTCAGTTAAATGCTTTGAAAAAATATTAACTACATCATCTATATAAACTAAACTTAATCTTACTGCTCTATCTGATACAGTTATCTCTAAATCATTAGCTATATTATTACACCAAGTAGCTATAACAGAATTATAATTTGGCTTACACCATTTTCCAAACACATTAGGTAATCTATAAATATAGATAGGAGTATTATTTTTAATTGAGTATTCTCTTAGTAAATTTTCACCTTCTAACTTACTTTTCCCATAATCGTTATCTCTCTCTACCTGAATAGATGAAGTTACTAAAATAGGGATTTTTAGTTCTTTTTTTTCAATAATTAAAATTAGGTCCTTTATAATATCTCTGTTTCCTTTATAAAATTCATCTATATTTTGAGGTCTATTTATTCCTGCTAGATGAAATATAAAATCTATTTTATCTATTTTTTTTTCTAAATCTTCTAATTTATCTTCAATATCAAAAGTATGTATTTTAATATTTTCTATTCTTGATAATCTTTCTAATAAATTTTTCCCTATAAAACCGCTTGAACCTGTAACTAAGACTTCCATTATTTCACCTCAAATCCTTTTAAATCATCTTGAATTTCATAAAGATTTAAAAGCATTTCTCTTAATTCTTTTTCATTTAATTGATAAGTATTATCTGAATTATATTCTTCAACTTTTTCTATAGCTTGTCCATTATCAAAATATTGAGAATAATTTAAATCTCTACTATCTGCTGGTACTCTAAAATAATTTCCCATATCTATAGCTCTTACTTTTTCTTCTTTTGTCATAAGAACTTCATATAGTTTTTCACCATGTCTTATTCCTATATTTTTAATTTCATAATCTGCTTTCCCTACAAGATTTCTTATAGTATTTGCTAGCAATTCAATAGTTGCAGCAGGAGATTTTTGTATAAATAAATCTCCATTATGTCCATTTTTAAAAGCAAATAGAACTAAATCTACTGCTTGATCTAGACTCATCATAAATCTTGTCATATTAGGATTTGTAATAGTCATAGGCTTCCCACTTCTTATTTGATCAAAAAATAATGGAATCACTGAACCTCTTGATGCCATAACATTTCCATACCTTGTTAAGCAAATCATAGTTTCATTTTCATCAAGATTTCTACCTTTTGCTACTATAACTTTTTCCATAAGTGCTTTTGACATTCCCATAGCATTTATTGGGTATGCAGCTTTATCTGTACTTAAACACACTACTCTTTTTATCTTATTAGCTATTGCTGAATTCAGTACATTTTCTGTTCCTAAAATATTAGTATAAACCGCTTGAACAGGGTAAAATTCACAAGAAGGAACCTGCTTTAGTGCAGCTGCATGAAATACAAAATCTACTCCTCTCATAGCATCTGATATTGAATTATAATCTCTAACATCTCCAATATAGAACTTTATTTTAGAATTATTATAGACTTTTCTCATATCATCTTGTTTTTTTTCATCTCTTGAAAAAATTCTAATTTCTTTTATATCTGTTTTTAAAAATCTTCTAAGAACAGCATTTCCAAATGAACCTGTTCCTCCTGTAATTAACAACACTTTATCCTTAAACATTCTATATATCTCCTTAGTTATTATTGATATACTTATGTAACAAATTTACTGATTTTTCTACTTGAAATTCTTTTAAAAATAGTTCTCTAGCATTTTTACTAAATACTCTTCTTTTTTCTTTATTCTCTTTCATTACTTTTATATTCTCAATAAGAGAATTAATATCATCACTACAAGACCATAAACCTACTTTATTATTAACAATTAAATCTTTTATATCTGTATTTTTATCTGTTGCAGCAATAATTGGAATTCCTTTTTCTAAATATGCCAAAGTCCTTGATGGATAATTTGGAATTGTAAATCTTGAATCTAAAAATATAAAACCTGCATCACAACTTGATAATAAACTTTCATATTCTTCTCTTGGTAAACTTTCTAAAACTTTTACATTTTTTTGGTCTCTAAAATACTCACTTATTTTATTCCATTCTGTTCCTTTTCCTACAAAAATAAATTCTATATCTTCATCATTTTTAAAATAGGAAATCGCTGGCACTATATTAAGAACTCCCTGTGGTAACCCCATGTTACCCCCATATATAAATTGTAATTTTTCTTTATTAAAATTAATTTCTCCACTCCCTGTGTCTTTTTTAGTGTTAGGAAAATAACATACTTTTTCTTTTAGAATTTCAGGATTATTTTTTAAAACATAATCCATATTTCCTTTTGACATACATCCTATACAATCAGAAACTTCATATAATAGTTTTTCCTTTTTTTTGAAATATTTAAAAATAAAGCTTTCTTTTTTGATAAGTCCAATATCAACCGCATTTTGAGGGAATATATCTTTTAACATTAAAAAAGACTTTATATTATTTTTCTTTTTTAGTTGTCTAACTATTCCTGCCCAAGTAATTGGAGGTGTTTCATATAAAATCAAATCGAATTTTGATATATTCAATTTTTTTAGGCCTTTTTTTATAAAAAATGGTAGGGAAAGTATAGCTAATCCTTTTCGAAAAACATCTACATTATATAGCTTAAAACTCCCTATACATATCAAATCTATATTTTTTTGAGTAACTTTTTTTATTTGAAATGGTCTTAAACTATTATCAATTGATGCAACTGTTATTTTATCTCCAAAATTAGTTAATTCTTGGATTAAATCTGTATATATACTTGGATTTTTATCAATTTTAAAAGGAACAGCAGATAAATACAAAATATTCATTTTTTCTCCTCAATTATTTTTCATCAAGAAAATTTCTCATAGTTACATCTTCATTTTGATTAATGTCTCTTCTTTTTATTACTTTTAAAAATGTTTGAATAATTATTTTCATATCTAGTAAAAAAGAAAAATTTTCAACATAATAAACATCATTTTTGAATCTATCACTCCAAGTTGTGTCATTTCTTCCATTTATTTGAGCCCAACCAGTTATTCCTGGTTTTACATTATGTCTTTTATTTTCTTCTATAGTATAGAAGCCTAAATACTCAATCAACAAAGGCCTAGGCCCAACTAATGACATCTCTCCCTTTAACACATTCCATAGTTCAGGTATTTCATCTAAACTGGTAGTTCTCAAAAACTTTCCAAAAGGAGTCAATCTTTCTGCATCTGGAAGTAAATACCCTAATTTATCTTTTTCATCAGTCATAGTTCTAAACTTATACATCTTAAAAATTTTTTCATTTAATCCAGGTCTTTTTTGTTTAAATAAAACTGGACTCCCTAATTTTTTTTTTACTAGAATTACTACAACAATGTATAACCACCAAAATAAAAGTATAAAAATAAGACTAAAAAATATATCAATTACTCTTTTGAAAAATAATTTATACACTTTTATCACCTTTTTTTATTATTCTTCCTGGATTTCCAACAACTGTACAATTACTTTCTACATCTTTTATTATAACTGCTCCTGCTCCAATCATTACATTTTCACCTATTGTAATTCCTTGAATTATTTTTACCCCTGTACCCAATGTAGTATATTTTTTTATATTAACATTCCCTGATATATTGGTACTTGGTAATACTGTGATATATTCTTCTAAAGTTGCAGAATGACCTATTGTACAATCTAAATTAATTATACAATGATTTCTTATATTAATATTTACTGTTAAAATACTTCCTGAACAAACAATTGTTCCCTCTCCAATTTTATTTGTTGAACTAATTTTTATATCTGGATGTATTAAAGTAGCAAATTTTCTATTTTCTATTTTTTCTACTATCTTTTCTCTTATTTTTCCATTTCCTATTCCAACTATTAAAAAAACATCATTAGGCAGTTGATTTATGTAGTTAACATTTCCTAATACTTTATAACCATTTATATATTCAGGAAAATTTTCAAAATTGTCATCAACAAAACCCAAGATTTCCCATTCTGACTTATACGAATTTATCTCTTCAATTAACCAGGCAACTTCTGTGGCAAACCCACTTGCACCTATTATCACTATTTTCTTCATTTTTTAAACTCTCTTATTTTTTCTATGACTTGATATACTTCTTTTTTAGTTAAATTAGAACTACAAGGAAGATTCAAAACTCTATCATAATAATAAAGTGATCTTTCTATTTCATAAGTTTGGCAAGACAAATAAGGTTTTTGTTGATGAATAAGACCCCAAATAGGTCTTGTTTGAATATCAGATTCAACTAATTTCTTTAATAATTCATCTCTTCCTATTCCATATTTTTCTTTATCTATTTTTAAAGAATAAAACCAATGATTTGGTCTAATTCCATCTCTAAAAGATAAAATTTCTAGACCATCTATTTTTTCAAGTTCTTCCTTATATATTTTATAATTTTTAATTTTAGTTTCTATAAAATTTTCTAATTGGTCAATTTGACTAGTTCCTAATGCTGCTTGTAAGTTTAACATACGATAGTTATAACCTATTTCATCATGAATAAAATACAAAGGGTCTTTTTTAGCTTGTGAAGATAAAAATCTAACTTTTTCTACTAATTCTTCATTATCTCCAACAACCATTCCTCCACCACCAGTTGTAATAATTTTGTTTGCATTAAAAGAAAGGACTCCTATATCTCCTATAGTTCCTGCATACTTTCCTTTATATTTTCCTGCTGTATAATAAGTTCCTAAGGCTTCTGTTGCATCTTCTAACACTTTTAAATTATATTTTTTAGCAATATCCATAATTTTTTCCATATCTGCCATGTTTCCAAAAACATGAACTACAACCAAAACTTTAATTTTTCTTCTAGTCTTTTTATTTACTAATATCCCATCTATAAAATCACATTCTTCCTTACAAAATTTTTCTAATTTTATAGGATCTATACATAAACTGTCATCACAATCTATAAATATAGGACTTGCTTCTAAATAAGTAACTGGATTAACCGCTGCTATAAAAGTCAAAGTTGGCACAAGAACTTCTTCATCTCTTTGAACTCCTAGTAGTTGTAATGACATATGTAAACCTGCTGTTCCACTTTGTACTCCTGC
>ERZ1036438.702-NODE-702-length-10215-cov-6.906102_pt1 | contig 10215 bp, 8 predicted proteins | sample MGYA00514224_ERZ1036438 | MGnify/ENA primary metagenome ERZ1036438 (study PRJEB33795, sample SAMN09464924) | human gut metagenome | host: Homo sapiens | place: USA: Stanford, California | collected 2016-07 | study: EMG produced TPA metagenomics assembly of the...
GTATTACCCACACCACAAGGCTGTATGAAAGAAATAAATTAGCAGACCCTAATTAGGAAACAAACAAAAGAAATAGAATATTGGCTGCAAAAAAATCTTGAACTCAAGCCTGGTTTTGTTTATGAACTCAGGCCTATAGAACCTGGATATTATAAGAATTTTCATGGCAGTCCGGTATACATGGCACCTGATGACGTGTGGAAATATGGAGAGACAACAGTCGGAGAACAAAGGTATTCAGATGAATTTTATAAGAGAGAGAAATTAAAAATGTTTCCTATCTTCTACGGGAATACAATAGAAATTAAAATTCAGGAGAAGATTATGATATATGGCTATGTTTTCAAATATGGCCACCTCCCTCCTGGAAATAAAATTTTCAGATAAATAATAATAACATTATGGAAGTGACATTAGCACAAACATTCTCTGTTGAATTTGACAAGACGACAAAAGATAGAGAATTTACAGAATTAGATCACAAAATGATTGACTATTTTAAAAATAGGAATTATGGAGATGACGTTTGTACGTATCTGATCGGAATCACCTGTGTACATCCTAAGTATGATGCCTTCTTTCCTTTGAAAAGACCTTTGTATGTACAAGATAGAATGATATGTTTAGATTCCGCATTGGGCAAAACGCATATATATAAAACACTTACATTTAAGATCAAATTAGACTTTGAGGAGTTTATCAATAGCAATACGGAAGAAGGACAGAAAATGATAGCGAGGTCCATCATGGAAAGAGTTAGAAATTTAAAATATCCTGCAAAAATAAAGGACTTTGATAAGGAACGTTTTTTAAAAGACTTGACGTTATTCTTTGAACAACAAAGATTAATTTGAAAGCAATAGTGATGTTGAATGATGGTATCATCGTCAGACCTCTTTTCCATATTAGTGTGCAGACGGACTCCCTACACCGTCTGAGCTGTATCGGGCAACAACAGCTAGCCTATGCTCCCAATGGCAACATCACACAGATGCCAGGTGTGGGTAGTATGGCCTATGGCAACACTGCCAAGCCTTATCAGGTAACAGCACTCTCACCCACGGGAGGAGCGGTACCCATCAGAGAGCAATAGGTAAGTTACACTTCTTTTCAACGGCCTAACAGCATTACGGAGAATGAGGTAACGGCCTCGTTTGTGTATGATACCGAAGGCAACCGAGTGAAAATGAACATTGCGAAAGGTTCTACTCCTTTATTGACACGATACTATCTCGACAACTGTTATGAGATAGACGCCCAGCAGAATGTGGAACGATTGTACCTTGCTGGCGATGCTTACAGTGCACCAGCCGTGTATGTCAAAGAAAATGGTAGCTGGAAGATATATTACATCTGTCGTGACTATCTTGGCAGTATTACTCACATTGCCAATGCTGATGGTACCCTGAAGCAGGAATTGAGTTATGATGCATGGGGGCGCCTGCGTGATTCTAACACACAAGTGGTATATGAGCCAGGAAAGGAACCAGAACTATTCTTGGGTCGTGGTTACACTGGTCATGAACATCTTTCTCAATTCGGACTTATTAATATGAATGCCCGCTTGTATGATGCTGCCTTAGGCCGTTTCCTTAGTCCTGACCCATACGTGCAGATGCCCGACTTTACGCAGAATTTTAACAGGTATAGTTAATTAGCAGAACCTAATTAATTATTTGTTTTTTTCACCGAAGGGTATCTTTTATTTTTTCCTTATAAATACAAAAAATGAGATAACGACAAAGAATAGCGCATAGGCTATATTTACGTATTCGCCTTTCGAAAAGTTTATTATCCCGCTATAAAAACAATAGTTTAATCTCCACACTGTACTATAGGGTATAAGGTAGATATAATCTTTATTTTGAGCAATAATACAAAAAATTGTCATGAGGCTAGCAAACCCAATAGGTAAAACAAAACTCTTAAAAATCAAACTAAGATAATATTGTATAAATGAAACAGCAGAAAGTGCTATAAACAAATACGAGAAATAAGAAGCTATTAGGTTATTAACATTATAACTGGAGAATTCATATCCAGGTAATAACTTATCCAGAGCAAAACCAGACAGGAGGAAAGTAAGATAACCTATAAGGAAAGAAATAAAGTTAATCTCTAAAAGGAAGACTATTTTGCTCGAATAAATTGTCAGCTTGCTAATTGGTCTTGTAAAAAGAAGTCTAAATCCATAATTCTTATATTCTACATCGCATAAAGAATAACTCAAAATGGCTGCAAGAATTGGATAAAGCAGAGCATAGAAGTCGAAGATGTATCTACCCAACACCCATACCCAAGGATTATAATCAATAGTTATTGCCGGACTATAGATATCATCAGCATGTTTATGCAAAACATATATATCGACGCATAAAGTCATGAACAAAGGAAATAGCAAGAAAAGCCAAATGGCAATATTAAATCTTAATTTATAGTGTTCACTTTTAAGAATAGTAAAGAACGATATAGGTTTCATAAGTCGGTTTTTATTAGATGAAGGAATACAGACTCCAAATTTTCTTGGTATGTATCTGCAAATAAAATTTGAATGTGGTTTTGTTGCATTAATTTTTTTAAACTGACAAAGGAACCATCTTGCTCTATTTCTATAATAAGCGTTCCATCAGAGATCCTTTTTGTGGGAATCAAGTGTTCTTTACATATCTTCATGCATCGTTCCGGTTGGTCCGTATGTATTAAATAAGATTGCTTTTTCTGATTGAGTAGACTATTAATTTCTCCTTGAAACAATAATCTTTTATTATTTAATATTCCGATGTGTGTGCATATTTTCTCCATTTCAGCTAAGATATGTCCTGAAATGAAAATGGTTTTTCCTTTACTTTTAAGTTTGAGCATTAGCTCTCTCATTTCAAAAACACCTTGAGGATCTAGTCCATTGAGTGGTTCGTCAAGAATGAGTAATTTAGGATTATGAAATATTGCCATCGCAATTCCCAAGCGTTGTTTCATTCCTGTAGAATATTTTCTAACTTTTTTGTCTTTATCTTTAGTCAAATTCACAAGCTCTAGAACCTCTTGAATGCGTTTTTGTCCACAATGATATAGTATATCCAAATATTTTAGATTCTCATAGGCACTCAAATCTGCATAGAAGAATGGCTGTTCAATCAAGCATCCTATATTTTGAAGGATATGCAATCTGTTGGAATGAAATTCTTTTTTATTGAAAAATACCGTATTTATTTTAGTTTGCTCCAATCCTAAAAGTATCTTTATCGTTGTTGATTTACCCTCTCCATTCTTGCCTAAGTATCCATAAATGGAACCTTCTGGAATCTTCAAGTTAATGTCTTCTAATACAGAATGATTTCTGTAGTTAAAAGTGAGATGGTTAGTTTCAAGTATATTCATAATCAACACTTTCTTTTAAAATTATTCGTATTTAAATGATTTAATATAATCCTGTAGCTCTTCTTTAGCACTATTTGATATTCTATACCCGTTGGCGGAATTAATTTAAGTTGATAAACATGAATAAAAAGTTGCACATGTCGTTGATTTTTTAGTAACTTAGTAGTATTCAAAACGTTAAGTTCAAACCATCGTATGCACAACCTTTATACAAAATTCGTCAAAATACTTGAGATATGCAAGCAATTCTCTGAAAATTTCGTCAATGAATCGGGTAATGTTCCACGTCGTGGTCCTGTTCCTAAGTTTTCGGACTTGGAAGTGGTCGCATTATCCCTGACGGCAGAGGCAGAGAGCATTGATAACGAGAAGTGGCTGTTCGACTATAAATTGCAAGAGTACAAGGACAGCATTCCCAATCTCATATCAAGGAGACAATTCAATGACCGCAGAAAGGAAACAGCTGGCTTGTGTGAGGAACTGCGCAAGAGGATAGCCATGGAAATGGATGGCGGAGAGGAACAGTTCTTTGTTGACTCCAAGCCAATAGAAGTCTGTAGGGTAGCAAGAGGGAAACGTGGCAAGATGGGACGTACTAGCGATTTTTCGCAAGCTCCCGACTTTGGATTCTGTGCTTGCAGAATACATACTATTTTGGCTATAAGTTACACGCTCTCTGTGGCTTAAGCGGAGTTATCCATTCCTACAATCTGTCAAAGGCAAGTGGGGCTGATCTCCGTTATATGAAAGATGTAAAACATACTTATCACGAACGTAGCATCTATGGCGACAAGGGGTTTATTGGAGCTGACGTACAGCTTGACCTGTTCGAGACTGCACACATAAGACTGGAGTGTCCATATCGGCACAACCAAAAGGACTGGAAACCGACATTCGTACCGTTGGCAAAGGCAAGAAAGGGAATTGAAACGCTATTCTCGCAACTTACAGATCAATTCTTGGTCATCAGAAGTTATGCGAAAATAACGAATGGTTTGTTTGCCAGAATCATTGACAAAATTAGTGCACTCACCATCCTGCAATACATAAACTTCATTAACAACAGGCCCATTGGCAAAATTAAGTTTGCACTAAATTAATTCCGCCAACGGGTTAAGAGATATATGGTAAAGAGAGAATCTAGGCCGTTTCATGGTAGATCAGATAGTTATGAATTGCAGAACAGAGAAATACTGTTAAATTATTGCGTCTAAGACCGTTTTTCTATTTAGAAACGAGGTTATTTAAAATAAAAGTAGTAACATTGCAATTGATAACATATTATTATTAAGATAAAATATCTCAATTTTATGAACAATATATTATCAGCATTAGAGAACTATACGCTTGACAATGCGGATGACATTGCCAAGGCTATGGCTAATGACTTCAGAAAACGAAGAATAGAGAAGAATCTGACACGTGAACAAGTGGCAGAGAAAGCTAATGTGGCAGTAAGCAACATCGTAAGGTTTGAGCAGAAAGGACTTATCTCGCTCAAGAATCTCATTGGCATTGCCATGGCATTGGAATATACTACAGAAGTCAAAAACATCTTTGCTGAGCCAAAATATTCCACTATGGAGGAGTTGGCTCAGATACGTAAGAATAGTGGTAAGACAAGAGCACATAAGGTATGAAGAAGATAGATCGACTGACCGTAAAATATCACAATGAGACAGTAGGCGTAATATCGCTTACACCCGATGACAAGCGACTGGCATTTGAATACAATCCTCGTTGGCTTGCCGAAGGATTCAGCATATCCCCTTTGGAGTTGCCTTTGAAGCCAGGACTGTTCCTTGCAAATCCAACACCGCTTTACGGCAACTTCGGCATATTCGAGGACAGCCTTCCTGATGGTTACGGGCGATACTTGCTGCACAAAGTTCTCCTTCGCGAAGGTATTGATGACAGAAAACTTTCTGTCATCGACCGATTGAGCATTGTAGGTGGCAGCGGTATGGGGGCTTTGACGTATCAGCCAGAGACGATTATCGGTAAAGAAAATGAAATCTCTGACTTCGACCTTCTTCAGGAGAAGGCATTAGAGGTGCTCAAAGAGCAGCAAGATACAGATGCTGGTCTTTTGCTCTATAACAGTGGTAACAGTGGAGGTTGTCGTCCGAAAGCTGTTTTCTCGGACGCAGAAGGACATTGGCTTGTCAAGTTCCGACATACCTACGATCCTAAGGATATGGGTAGGAATGAATATCATTATAACGAGGTTGCTCGCAGTTGTGGTATTGATGTGCCGGATTTCAAACTAACCAATGGCAAGTACTTCACCACGAGACGCTTTGATCTGTCAGCAGAAGGCGAACGCATACATACTGCAACAGCAGGAGGCTTACTTTGTCTCTCGCTCTCAAATCCAGTACTCGACTATAGCAACTTGTTGGCATTGACTGGTTATCTTACCCAGGATGCAAAGTATGTTGAAGAGATGTATCGCCGTATGGTGTTCAACTATCTTACCGACAACAAGGATGACCATTGCAAGAACTTCAGTTTCCTGGTTCGTAAGGAGACAAATGGGAAATACATATGGCATCTTGCACCAGCATATGACCTGACGCTTTGCACGGAGGGTTATAATGGACAGCATGCCACATCTGTCAACAACACCGGCTACCCTACACTCCAGGACTTCATTGCAGTAGGCTCCAAGATAAAGATGAGCGAGAAGCGCTGTCGCGAAATCTTTGATGAGGTGTACCAGAACTGTGGTGAACTTCTGCTGAACAATGTGCCAATGAAATAGTGATTCAGCTCTAACTTCAGTAAAAAGAAGTATTGCTGTCCGCTAAAATGTGTACCTTTGTTCATAGTTATTTGAATTTATTTTAGAAAAAAAAGGTAACTAAAAGGGCTGAATTCCATGCGAGGAATCCAGCCCTAATTTTATGCTCAAAAAAGTTTTAGCGAACAGCAATAAATATTTTCATGATTTTTCTGTATGATGATTTCGTGTATTCATTTTCTTCATGAACGTTGGGTGTGGTTTTTCATTCCGGCGCTCTGTTAGGTTAATCGTTAGAACGATGAAACGCCTGTTCAAGCAAAAAGCCCTGCCAATCTTTCAACAGACTAACAGGGCTTTTGTAGCGGGAACCGGGATTGAACCGGTGACCTCATGATTATGAATCATGCGCTCTAACCAGCTGAGCTATCCCGCCATATCGCTTGTTTGCGGCTGCAAAGATACTACAATCTTTTTAAATACACAATAAAAATATATTTTTTTATTCCGTTACAATAAATTTTACTATATTTGTAGGTATTACATGATTACCACCAAGAAACTATTCAACATGCCCAAACAACAAGTCAAGATAGAGAGAGAGTTAAAGTCTAATTCGCAAAGTATCATCTGGAATCTGATTAGTGAGCCAGATCAGTTGGCTCGATGGTTGGCCGATGACATACAGAAACAAGGTGACCTATTGAATTTCAGATGGGGTGAACTTTATGCGCATCATGAAACACGGCAAGCTAAAGTGGTTGCTAAGGTAAAATTTAATTACCTGCGTTTCAGATGGTTGGATGAGGAAGACGCGAATGCGTACGTGGAGCTGCGCATGGAAAAGTGCGACATTACTGACGATTACATTCTTGTAATTACCGATTTTGCCGATGATGACGATGTAGACACCTTGAAAGATTTGTGGGAGGACAACTTGTTGCGTTTGCGACAGTTCAGTGGTCTTTAAGCAGGCGGTTGGCTCCCTCATGTTTCGCAAACTGTAGGGGCGTAATTGAGCACGTTCCATTCTCCCGTAGGGGCGTGATTTATCACGTTCCGCCCGCCCCACAGCGCGCATAAAAAACGGCGTGATTATTCGCTGGACTCATCAACTTGTCATCTCCTTTTCGTTCCCAACCCATTTTTCCCAATATGCGGACGTGATGAATCACGCCCCTACGGTTTGTCCGCAAAAATGACAATAAAAACCCTCCTGTAAAATGTTGAAATAGAAAAGAAAAATAGGCAAATGCACTACAAACCTCACTTGCCGAACAAGAAAAGCGGCTTATTGGCGACAAAAGCATTGCTTTGTGAAGGCAAACTCCATGCCTTTCTCCTCTTATAAGCATGACTTTAGGTCATCAAACGCATCCTTTATGCGGCTAAAATGCGGTTTATAACGTGAAAAACCATGAATAAAACATGCTAAGATGAGCCACGATAGTCGTAACAACTTGACAGATAATGAGGTGTGGCTTTTACGCATATTTTCAATATTTGCGAGCACATGCCAGGTTGCTGGCAAATAAACGAAATATAACGGGGTACTTGTCAAGAAAATAGATAACTTCTTACCCGTTGTTGTTGCTCAGATGTATCGTGATAACTTACGTCCCTAAGCTTCATTTTTCATCGTAAAAGTAGATGCGCAAGTGCGCATTCCAAACTGGCATCACACGGCTCTTTCGTTGTAAAAGAATTAGATGTCATTGTAGTTCTTTGTTTGTGAGCAGGATGCCTTGTACGTTTAGTTTGTAATTTCGAGGCAGTAGTAAGCAAAGGGTGACTGTTTTTTTTTGCAGTGTGGTTTATTGTTAAGTTGCGTTAAATTCTGAGAAAAATAATGATACTTTTATTTTGACCTTATCTAATTTTTGTTTATTTTTGTTGCGTGATAGCCATATATAGCCATCATGATACAATAACCATTGAAGCTAATCAATAAAAAACAAGAAAAGGTAACCATTTTATTGTGAGAAAACACCCTTTATTCAATTTATAGTTAATTCATTAATACAAACAAGAAGCATGATTAAAAAAGAGTATGCATTCAGGCTTTCCATGAGGGCTTGCTTGGCAGTTTTGTTCATGTTGGTATCATTATCGTTGCATGCACAAAATTCTACTGTAAAAGGTACCGTTGTTGATAACTTAGGCGAGCCGGTTATCGGTGCAACAGTTAAGGTCAAGGGATCCAATGTCAGTACCATTACAGACATTGATGGGCACTACGCCATCGTGTGTCCGTCCCATTCTACCTTGGAGTTCTCCTATGTAGGTACCCGGACGTTGAGTGTGTCTACGGATGGCAAAAGCACCATCGACGTCACACTGGAGAATGAATCGCAGGCCATCGACGAGGTGGTGGTGACAGCATTGGGCATCAAGCGACAATCGCGCTCGCTGGGATATTCCACAACGAAAGTTGGTGGAGAGGACTTCCAGTTGGCCCGTGACCCAAACATCGGGAATGCCCTATCTGGTAAAATCGCCGGTGTGAACGTAGCCGGCAACGGTACGGGATCTACTGGTACATCGCGTGTAATCATTCGTGGCAATGCCTCGTTGACAGGCAACAACATGCCGCTGTATGTGGTTGATGGCGTGCCTTTCGACAACACCAACCAGGGCTCTGCAGGAATGTGGGGCGGCATGGACGCGGGTGATGGCTTGAACAATATCAATGCCGATGACATTGAGAGCATTCAGGTGCTCAAAGGCGCAGCTGCATCCGCCCTTTACGGCTACCGAGGAGGTAATGGAGCAATCCTGATTACGACCAAAAGCGGCAAGAAAAACCAGCCTGTCACCGTGGAGCTGAACGAGAACCTCACGGTCAACAGCATTTACGACTATCGCGACTGGCAGGATGTGTATGGCCTGGGGCTCAATGGCATTAAGCCTACTGACGTGAAGGCTGCCCAGGAGGGCGAAAGCAATAGCTGGGGTGCCATGATGGACGGATCGGAAGCCACCAACTTTTTAGGGAACACCTATAAATACAGTCCGGTGGACAACTGGAAGAAGTTCTATGGCACGGGTGTCACCTCGAACACCTCTGCCGCCGTGTCGGGATCAGCACAGAACGTCATCTACCGTTTTGGAGCCTCCTTTAACAAGGAGAAGAGCATTCTGCCGAATGCCGGCAACAGACAGCTGGGCTTCAACATGAACACCACCTATGACATCTTCAAGAACCTGCATCTGACGGTTACCGCCAACTACACCTTTGACAAGTCAAACGGCCGGTCTAATCTCTCTGACGGGAATGGCAACACCAACGCAGCCTTGCTTTACCGAGGCAACTCGTTTGACATCACCTGGATGGAAGGAACTGAGAAGGGATGGGGTACCACTCTGGAAGGCAAGGAGATGATTGGTGGAACCAATGTCTATTTCAACAACCCCTACTGGCTGCAGTACCGCAAGACCAATGACTTGCGACGCGAACGTCTGGTGGGTTCGGTCAATTTGAGATGGGACGTCACCGACTGGCTGTATCTACAGGGAGCAGTCCAACGCGACGGCTACAGCATAGAGTTCAAGCAGGTGCAGCCTATAGGAGCCGCTGCCGACCCCAAAGGATGGATGACAGAAAACGAGAAGAACTTCTATGAAAACAACTTTAACTTCCTGCTGGGCTTAAACAAGGCATTTGGCGACTGGTCGCTTGGAGCTACATTCGGGGGTAACAAACAGTTTAACAACACCCGCCAGTATATCGTGACCGATGGAGGACGCCCCTTCATTGTTAATGGACTGTGGTCCATGAACAACTTGGACGACAAGCGTCCGGCAAAGGCACATATCCGCTACCAGGTGAACTCACTTTACGGCACGGCCGACCTGGGATGGAAGAATCAACTGTTCCTGAATCTGACGGCACGCAACGACTGGTTCTCCACACTAGCCGACGACAGCAACAGCCATTTCTATCCATCAGCCACCCTCTCATGGGTGTTCACCGATACGTTCCGCGAGCAGCTGCCCGAGGCGTTCGACTTCGGTAAGTTCCGTGTCGGCATGGCGTCAGCATCGAATGGAACATCTGCCTATCAGAACCTTTTGCTTTATCAGCTGCGCAACTA
>ERZ1036438.703-NODE-703-length-10198-cov-8.781031_pt1 | contig 10198 bp, 7 predicted proteins | sample MGYA00514224_ERZ1036438 | MGnify/ENA primary metagenome ERZ1036438 (study PRJEB33795, sample SAMN09464924) | human gut metagenome | host: Homo sapiens | place: USA: Stanford, California | collected 2016-07 | study: EMG produced TPA metagenomics assembly of the...
GCATAGATGCTTTGACAATTTTATCGTCAATTTATTAGGCGCTATTGCAGCCTATTGCCTGTTCCCCAAGAAGCCGTGTATCAATGTACAAAGGACTATTGACACACAGCTTGCTCTGTTCTAAATTCGTCGAACTCACGTTAAAATAGGAAAAACAAAGGACAAATAGATAATGGATAATTAGAATTGCATGTATTCTGTGATATCCCGTGTTCGCAATGTGTTCGCAAACAAAAGAAAAAGGAGTTGCGCTAATGGCGTAACTCCTTGATTTTCAATGTGGACCAGCCTGGGCTTGAACCAGGGACCTCCAGATTATGAGTCTGTTGCTCTAACCAACTGAGCTACAAGTCCGACTTATTGCGGAAAGCGAATAAGTTTATGGCTGCAAAGGTAAAAAATAAAATTGATAATCGGAGGAAGAAGTGAGAAAAACTTTTGTTTAACGCATTTTTTCGTAAAAACATCATTCAGGCGCTGCATGGATGGAACTACTGAAAAAGACGCCACGAAGGCTAGCCTGCCAGTTTAATTCCAATCAGCACCATCATCATTCCGAGGCAAACACTCCCTCCCACATACAGAACGGCATACGAAAGATGACCTTGTTGCACGAGAGACAAACTTTCATGAGAGAAAGTGGAAAAGGTGGTAAAGCCTCCACAAAAGCCTGTTATCAAGAGTAGTTTGAGATTGTTGTTACCAAGCATGTTCTGGTCAATCAGCCCATAGAGGATTCCAATGACCAGACAACCCAAAAGATTGACTACAAACGTACCATAGGGAAAGGCATTGGGAAGCCAATCTTGCATGACTTTAGACGTAAGATACCGCATGGCCGAACCAACAGCTCCACCCATGGCTACCATCAACATACTGCGTAGAAAATTCATGTTGCAAAGATATGAAATCATTTTGAATGTCCCTTCATGGACAAAGACAAATATGTAGATTCAACTTCAAATGGTTATTAGGTTGATAATTTGTCTGGTTTAGTCAAAAATACTAACTTTGCAAAGTAAGACAGGCATCTCCAACCGATGTCAAGAATGCCTGGAAATTATCAAAGAAGCAAAAAATACGCTGAAGCCATAAATCACGAGATATGAACCAGAAGATTTTTACAATATTCCTCATCGGATATGTGGTGGTATGCCTTGCCGCTTGCAGCGACACTTTTGAGGAAGGCGAACCTACGCCACCAGAGATTTCTGTAACCGAGGAGGTAACAACAGACCAGCTCACATTTTCGTTTGACGTAATCAAATGCAAGGGTAAGTTCACAGTAGAAACTGAGGATACCCAATCACCTACTGCACCCAAAATCACCATCAAAGACCACCATGTGACAGTAGAACTCATCGCCGACTATACCTTTCTGAAGGTTACGGACGAGAGTGGATTGTCACAACACATCAAAATAAAATCCACACACCCTGACTTAACTCCCACTATCTACGACCTGAACCAATCGTATGGGGTGAGACAGAGATATCCAAACCTCAAGTTCGGAACAGGAAAGATAAAGATACTGCGTAGCAACCAGGAAAATGGTGTGGCCAAAGTCGGCATCGACCCAGATGGCGTGCTGGTCATCGAAAGCATCAAGCCGGGAAGACATTCATTCCAGCTCGCCGACACCCGAGGTGTCGTCCGCTACGTCATCGTGAGCGTCAACAAAGGCTGGGACGTTACTGGCAGCACTCTTGAGGTAGAATGTCAACAAGGTGAACTACTGAATTTCTTAATCAAATATGGTAACGGTGGATGGAAACTGGTGTCGGCAGCTGTTGAAACACCTTTCAATGTCCTGGTAGCAAAAGGAACAAATGGCGACTGCACTTATCTATACGATTGGCTACAACTAAGAATTCCAAAGGATGCCAAAGGACAATTAATCTACAAACTTGAGAACAGGGATGGCCTGCATGTTACCATCACCGTGAGCGTAAAAGAAAGTTAGACGGGTACTGATTAATCGTGATTCATCACATTCCACCTTCCCCAAATAGGGATGGCGCATGAGGCGCGTTATTGATACACCAAGTTTCATACTTCAATTTTGACATGGCGAGCACATACATCGCAAAATTATTTTTCGACAGGTGTCGGAGCATACCAAGCCGAAAGTTAATGAATCATACTATCAAAGAACTTTTCGGCTGGCAACGGAAACCTGCATAGACATTATCTTGAATTTTAACGAATTAGCTATAAAGTATGCTCCATTTATTTGTTTTCTAAAGTTTCTCTCACCATCATGCTACCGTCTTTTAGTGTTATGCTCATTAGCCCTCTTTTCTTTTCCCATATTAAGCTATGAACTCCCATTAGTTTTTGATTTACACCATTCTCAGCATTAACACCTTCGACAACAGTTATTTTCTTCTCTTTGAGGGATATACTAATATCTTTAGAATACAAACCTCCTAATGTTAGCATTGCAACAATATTAGAATCATTAAAGCGTTTTTCTATATAGAACAACCCTTCCCACCATGTGTCTTTATGCTTCAATTTGAAGTCTACGGAAGCATTTGCTTTGTATTCATTCTGCCCCTCTAACCAATTACAAGACTTTAAATCAAATATAGAAATATGTTGTTTGTTAAAAACTTGGATAGCAGTAATAATCATTGTATCTGTGGATTGTTGGTCATGTAACAGCAGCGTATCATTTATATGGTAGGATGCGATCCATTCAAGTTCATTTTCACTTAGATGCGTCTTCTTACAGTATGGCAATCCACATGCAATAAAGCCTATTGCTACGATACCGTTAAGCAAAATGTTTATAAATAATTTCATTTATCTCTATACTCTGTTAATTCTCATTTAATCGTGTGAAAACAAACGAGTTGATTAACTATATCTAACTAATAAAATTTATTTAAGAGACAGACTGTCAGCAACTTTATAGCAAATCAAACATCCAATAAATGTACTAACAATCAGTCACTTAACCAAATCTCATTAGTTCTACACCGGTAATTGACTCACGCATTTTCAAACAATTATATTAGAACTAACAGAGCATGGTTATCATCATTTCACCATTTATTCTTTTACGACAAAGATTATGTCGGCAAGACTTTTGTACATTTTTTTGTTAAATGTAAATTCAATTTTCTTTAGAGAATTTGTATTAAAGCTATCAAGATATGCATTTACCTTAGGCTCAATTAATGAGAATGCTCTTTTCATCTTCCACGACTGATTCATGTCCGTAGAATCCACAAGAACAACAAACAGACGGTTTTCTGCACCGAACAAACGAGGACTTTGATTCTCATAAAGCCATTTCATCAGGTTTTCTGGATTATTACGAGCCTCGTTTACTATCTGCTTTCTTGTAGAAGTAAGTTGATATATAACTTCTTTGTGTCCTTGATTCTCAATTTCCTCCTTTAAGAAATTATACTGTTCGGAATCAGAAAGACTATTATCTGGTGTAATACCACATTTCTTAGCCTGACGCTTCAGCCAGGTTAACTCAGTGTTGCCTAATACTCCTTTTAACTTACTTTGCATATAAGCTCCAGGAAAATAGGTAACTTTCAAATCTATAGGGTTGTTCTCTATAAAAAAGTCAACGCTTTTGATTTCACCAACCGCAGATAACACACGTCTATGCTTCTTGAACATTGATTCAATAAGATAGGAAGTCCAGTTGTTATACCAACTAGTTTGAACGAAATTCCACGCATTTGTTGCTATAGCATCAGCCATTCTGCGTAATTCATCAAAATCGCTGATTACTTTGATATATCTACGGACAAGATACTGGTCAAGAGAGTTTTGTTGATCTCCTCCCCATTCGTAGTGGTTTATCTGGCGTAAACCACTTTTCAATTTTTCTTCATCCACTCCCATAGTGTGGTACCATTCGTTATTTCTATCACACAGATAAGTATCGAGCATAGCCTCGCCATTAGGTGTATTCTCCATTATTGAATACAACTCGGAAAACTGCTCGTTAATCTTTGTAGAAGTAAGTTTAATGCCATTTTTCTCAACAAATTGTTTGATCTGTTTACCACGACAAACAGCTCTAACTTTCAAGTACAACAAAGCACTATCGTTGTTGTTGAAAGCGTAAAGATTTTGTGCGCGGAACTCTTTGTCCCATTTTTCAAAGTTTGTCATACTGAATATTTTTATATTTTACTTTTGTTTGATACTCCAATTTCCGTCCTTGTCCAGTTGAAAACAATTATTCAATACTGTAAACACATCGACACTGCCTATTATAATCATATTTCGCAAAACCCATTCCATTATAGCCATCATTATGGCATTTGTGTCGGTAGTTCCATTCTTGATGGTTTCAGTTATGAACTCAGTTATAATTCTTTTAAATTGACAATCATCACAAATACGTAAGTGTACGGGTGCAGGATTCTTTTGAAAAGTCACAAGTACATCACCTTTTATCGATTTAACACGATTAAGTTGTCGTGGTGGGTAGGTTTTTTGTTCTAACCATTCATAATCAACAACATTGAAATTGTTGAAAACACACGCATTGCTTACGGCCTTCCATTCAAGCCCTGATAGAGAGTGAAATGTAAGCGAAAAATATTTATTATCTTTTAATACTCTTCGAATTTCCGAAAAAGCAGAATTTATATCATTTTCAAAACTCTCAATATCTTTATGGCGTTGATTACTATCCGAGATTACGATTTCTTGCTGATAATCTGGTACTAATTGTAGCCATGAGTTCCAGATAACACTTTGTTCGAAATATGGTACACTATCCCCATAAGGTGGGTCTGTGAAAACATAGTCCACAGAGTTGTCTGGAAGTTGCAACCTCTTTGCATCAAAATTGGTGATTTTGAAAGTTGATCGGATAGGCTCTTTTAGTAAATCACCTGATAGTGCATTCAAGAAATTTTCCTTTCCCTTTATCGCTTTCTTTATACGATTTTCGTAATAATGTAATACATTATTCTCTATATATGTCTCACCAATATAAAAACCAGTCATCCAAGCTCCTTGAGCAAGTGCCCCTCTGCTTTTGATTGGTGGAACAAGTTTAGAACAGTTAGCTAAATTTGCTGTAAATGCGATTAAAAACAAGTCTTTATTAGATCCTGTTGCATATTGATTTATTAATGTCAACAATTTCGCATGACAAGCAAGGGTTCTTTTTGTAAAAAGATCTTTTATTGTCATGTTCGGGCGAGCTGATATTCTGGAATTTTCAATAATAGAAGCCATTGGATACCAATCCGTTATTTTGTAATTGTTTTCTTTCTCACAGAACTCTTTTGCAAGTTCTTCTGGAATATCTTTAATAGATGTCTTTCTTCCATCCTTAAAAGTAAATTGCAGTGGTAAGCCATCCTTATTTCTTAAAACCGATATAGGCAGATATGTTTTCTCGTCAATGGTAATATCATACCACCCGTTTATGAAAGTAGACAATTCTGCTTTGATTTTTTCCCATACTCTTTTTACTTTTGAAATATCAACATCGTTTGAGAACAAATTATGTGCTATGAAATTGGCAATTGGATTGAGATCATTTACTATAACATTCCTATTTTTAAGATATGCTTCACAACAGAAAACTCCATACCCTGAAAATGGATCAATAATAGTATCTCCAGGGTTTGTATATTTTTCAACCAAAGGACTAATGCCAGAGGCTGGCTTTTTTCCCCAATATTTATGCATAAAATATCTAGGGGCGTTTTTTGCACTATTCATTTTTCTATTGTTTAATTCTTATGTTTAAAAGTTTTCATGCAAGTCTGTTGGAACAAGGAGTTCTCTTGTATCTACTTTCAACAACTTAGCAATCTTACTTAGTGCTTGTAAATCTGGCTGAACAGAATTAAAACACCAAAAACTGGTTATAGTAACACTATCTCCAAGTTGCTCTGCTAAACATTTACCTGTTTTCTTTTGTTCTACAAGAACTATTTTTACTCGATTAAGTTCATTCAGTGAAATCTTATTTGAGTTCGATACAAAGGTATTTACATTTGTTGTAATAAACGAGAATCTATGCGGAATATTCAACCCATATACGGTAATCTGCAAAGATGCTGTCAAAAGTTCATGCGCAAAATTAGGTAAAACTTTCGAGAATCTACTCTTGGGGATTCTCTTATTGTACACGGCGATACAAAGAAAAATAAATTCACGTTGATGGAGCGTTATGGTACCATTGCAAGCAGAGCTACACAACGAATTTCAATCGCTGCCGAGCTATGTGTATCAACTGGGTTAGTCTGCGGGCATTTGAGTTACCAGCCTGTGGAAAAGTGCTGTGCTTGCAGTGCTTGTTGCTACTCAAAAGGTTTACACCGGCACGCCAATTTGTTGAATATTTTATCAAAAAGATAGTCCCAAAAATGGCTCTTCAAAACTTTCAATCTAGAAAAAAACAATAGGCAAACGTACCGCAAATAAGCGGTTATTTGGTGCGTCATGTCGATTATTTTCACAAAAAAGCGGGGTTTAAGCGATGAAAGGCATCATTTTGCCTGCTTACCAACATGCTTTTGACCCGCAAAAGCATACACCTTAGGGGCTTCATGCAATGCTTTTGGCAAAAAAAGACGTCATAAAAGATTGAAAAACAACGAAGGAAATTTATAAAAATCTGTTTATCAATCACATGCAAAAATCGCTTGTATTTGGCGTATTTGCGCCCAAGCTCAAGGTTGTTCGCAAATACGCCAAGGAGAGAAGGGGATGTTGTCAAGAAAATTCTTTATGTCTGATTGGCAATCACTTCCTATCATCTACAAAACAGATAGGACAAATTTTAGCGCATGCCGTTTGTTAATAAAGCATAAAATCAAATCTACTTCATGATTGATAGCTAAAAATATGAGAAGTATTTTATAAATTTGTCAAACACCTTAAATTCTATTATATTGTTATATGTTAGGAGCCATCATCGGCGACATTGTAGGTTCGCCATACGAATTTGAACAATCTGCGCCAAAAGCAGGTTTTACCCTCTTCGCGGAAGAATGCAGTTACACCGACGACACCATCTGTACGGTGGCTATAGCCGACGCCATACTCCGGATGCGCCCTTATCAAGAGTCGCTCCTCGACTGGTGTCATCGCTATCCCAACCCCATGAACGGGTATGGCAACATGTATCAAACTTGGCTACAAGAGAAGAACCCGCTGCCACAAAGTTCGTTTGGCAATGGTGCAGCCATGCGCGTTAGTCCGATAGGATGGCTCTTCGACGACTTTCACGACGTGCTTCGCGAAAGCAAACGTTGCACCGAGGTAAGCCATTGCCACAGCGAAGGCATCAGGGGAGCGCAGTGCATCGCCACGCTGGTTTATTGGCTGCGCACTTGTCGCATCACGAAAGACGAAATAGAAAGTGCCGTCAAGAGCAAATTCGGGTATGACATTCCACCCCTGAAAGACATCTACAGAATAGGCAACCTGGGACACTTTGACAGCACATGTCAAGAAACGGTTCCATGGGCCATCCGCTGTTTCCTGGAAAGTGAGAGCTTTGAGGACGCCATTCGCATTGCCGTTGGGGCTGGTGGCGATACCGACACCAAGGCTGCCATCTGCGGAAGCATTGCCGAGGCTTATTATGAAGTGCCGGAAGAACTGATAGAACAGGCTTACGAATACCTGCCCAGCGACATGCTGCGCGTCATTGATCGTTTCTACGATCACGTGGGAAGAAGGATCGATTCGTAGCCTCACGCAGCATAACCCACAAACAATAACGACACGGCCACCCATCGATTTTCATACGATGGGTGGCCGTGTCGATTGAGGGCGGTTCTATAAATTACCGCCGTAAATTTTTTTTGTTTGTTGCCCGGCTTACGTTTTGTCACCTTGCGGTCTCTTTTATGTTCAATTTGCCTGTTCGTTCAGTCGTATAGCCCGCTATACTCCTTCACTCACAAACAAATTGACCAGCAAAACAGCCTCGCAATCTGACAAAGCTAATTGATAGAACCGCCCTTGAATTTGTATGTCCAATCATGCTCCATGATCATGACAGACGGGCATCAGACCTACGGATGTCATGATGGGACGCTTGCTATTTGTTGTTTTTCAGGAAGATGCGCGACGAATTGAGCACGGCCAATAGTGCCACACCCGAATCGGCAAACACGGCCATCCACAGGTTAGCCAGGCCCAACAGACCCAATAGCATCACCAGAACCTTGATGATGAGGGCCAGCCAGATGTTCTGATTGACGATTCGGCGCGTGTATTTGCCGATACGGATGGCATCGGCCACCTTCGAAGGTTGATCGGTCTGAATGATGATATCGGCGGTTTCGATGGCCATGTCAGAACCCAATCCTCCCATGGCAATGCCCACATCGCTCAGCGCCAGCACCGGTGCGTCGTTGATACCATCGCCCACAAAGGCCACTCGCTGCCCCATGTGTTTGGCCTGCTCAATATGTTTCACCTTGCCTTCGGGCAGCAAGTCACCGTATGCCTTGCGTATGCCGAGGCTCGAGGCCACCTTTGAAACCAGCTCTTGACGATCGCCCGACAGCATCTCCACACGCACGGGCAGCGATTCGACAGCCTGTTTGGCATCATCTTTCACCTTGTCAGCCAGGATAATATGCCCCACATAGCGACCGAGATGGGCCACACAAACCACAGTTTCGGGAATATTGCGCAACGCATCAGGAAAGAACACGTTTTCACGTTCCAGCAGTTTCAGGTTGCCCACCAGCCACTCATCGGTCTGCAAGCCATGCCCGGCAATGTCTTTAGCATCGATCTTCTCGTCCGTCGGACGATAACGTACGATGGCTTTAGCGATGGGGTGATTGCTCGACTTCTCGATAGCCGACACCGTCTTGAGCGCCTCCTCGTCCAGTCCCTCCACACTTTGCACGGCAAATTCGCCCGTGGTGAGCGTGCCAGTCTTGTCGAACATCACCAAATCAACCTCGGTAATGGCATCCAGGTAGTTGCTGCCCTTGAACAGAATGCCCCGCTTGGAGGCCGAACCGATGCCCGCAAAATAACCCAGCGGCACGCTGATGACCAGCGCGCAGGGGCAAGAGATAACCAAGAAGACCAACGCACGGCGAAACCAATCATTGAAAACGTAGGTAAAGTTGGCGTCGAACAAACTATATAGATAAGGTAGCAGAATGGTCAAGGCCGCCAGCATGACAACGATGGGGGTATAAATGCGGGCGAAGCGACGAATGAACAGTTCGGTAGGAGCCTTGCGCTCAGCGGCATCTTCCACCATTTTCAAGATGCGCGAGATGGCCGACTGACTTTCAGGACGGGTCACCTTGAGGCGTAAAACTTGGTCAACGGCAATCATGCCCGCCATCACTTCTTCGCCTTTTTCCATCGTTCGGGGCATCGATTCGCCCGTCAGAGCTGCGGTGTTCAGCGAGGCTGAATCTGACAACAGCGTTCCATCAAGTGGCACTCGCTCGCCAGCCTTCACCTCAATCACATCGCCCACGGCCACTTCAGCGGGCTGTTTCTCCACGGTTGTGTCATCAACGACCACGCGAGCCAGGGTTGGTCTGAAAGCCACCAGCGCACGAATGTTATCTCTGGCACGGTCTACAGCACGGTCTTGCAACGCCTCACCAATGCAGTATAGCAGCATCACGGCAACCGCTTCGGGATATTCACCGATGGCGAAAGCACCGATACAGGCAATCGTCATGAGCATGAACTCACTGAACACGTCGCCTTTCGCGGCCCATTCCCAGGCTTCTTTCATCACCGGCAGGCCCACAAAGGCAAACGCCACGACGTACCATGCCAAGGATATCCATTGGTCATCGAGAATTGTTAACCCAATATATGGGGCTGCGATGCCCACGACAAGCATCACGCCCGATAGGATAATCTTCCACCAGGCCATCTGCTCTTCTTCATGAATGTCTTCCATATCTTTGTATATATTAAAATTTTACTGGTGCAAAAGTACGAAAAAGAAGATGCAACCGGGTTGCAAAGTGCACCCGGCGCCAAGGAAAAGAATCACTTACCACACGCCATTCTTTGTCTCGGCATGCGTTAAATAACATCTGTTGCAAGCATTATCAATTAAAAATGATTATCTTTGCATAAGATAGGCGGCACCTTAACAAAACAAACAAGTTTGCTTTGTATTCGGTTTGCACTATCTTTGCATAAAATAGTTTCTTTGTACATTTAATCACTAAGTGTATGAAAGTGAACG
>ERZ1036438.718-NODE-718-length-9955-cov-145.761717_pt1 | contig 9955 bp, 8 predicted proteins | sample MGYA00514224_ERZ1036438 | MGnify/ENA primary metagenome ERZ1036438 (study PRJEB33795, sample SAMN09464924) | human gut metagenome | host: Homo sapiens | place: USA: Stanford, California | collected 2016-07 | study: EMG produced TPA metagenomics assembly of the...
CAGTATATTGTGCCCATTATTGCCGTTATTATTATATGGGCTGTTGCTGCTTCTGCTAGTAGTATGAAGTTTAAGGAAGAATCCTTTGCGCATTATTCGATGTATCGGGCTATTAAGGAACAATATCAGCATTTAGTGGAAATTACTTATGTAAAATCTAAGCCTGATGCGGAATAATAAGTTTTAATAGATTACTATTTGTCTATTTTACCATATGACACTTCCGGTTCTGCAGTCATGAAACTATTGTCATTTTCTGCTATTTGATATGTTTTGACTTTTCGGTCTTCAAGAAAAATGTGATTCAATGTATATGCTAATGATTCAAGTGTTTGTATGCGGACTTTAGGTTTTAGTTGACATTCCCAAATTGTAATGCAATGCCAGCCCATAGCTGCAAGCTGGCATTGCTCTTTTTTATCACGCTCTTTGTTTCGTTCTATTTTCTTTTGCCAAAAGTCAATGTTTGTTTTAGGTAGGCGAAAGTATCTGCAATTATCATGACCATGCCAAAAACAGCCATTCACAAAAATAACAGTTCGGTATTTACGAAGTACTATATCAGGATGACCGGGAAGCCGTGGATGATTCAGCCGATAGCGGAAGCCTCGGTTAAAAAGAAATTTCCGTACCAATATTTCGGGTTTCGTATCCTTTCCACGTATAGCTGCCATATTACGATGACGTTGTTCTTTGGTCTGTCTATCCATATTAATACTAAAGATCTATTATTATATTCTATCAAAGAGTCCCTAATATTCCTCACCAATTATCTTTCATTCTCCTATTTTGCATCCTCTAATATTTGTCTAATTTATGAAGACGCTTCAGATACTTCCGAACTTGGCGTGTATATAATCCCATGTTCTCTGTCATCTGCATTATACTAAATTTAGAGATATTAGGTTTATAAATGTAACAACTTGGTTTTACGAAATCCTGTATCAAAAGATGTCATTAGGCATGATTCGTCCAATGATGTCATCCGCAAAATTTAGATTCCAAAGCGTTGCATGAAACTCGGAAATATCTCAAAATGCAATACATCCTCATTGTTATTAATCAATGTTCTTAACCAATTGAAGCCAATCACGTATTGTCATTTTGGGGTATTTACCTTTATAATACTTTTCTGTAATCGAAATAGCCTCAAGTGTATGTGGGGAACTGATTTTTATAAGAGGACGTAATTGTTTGAGCAAATCTTCTTCTATTATAGCGTTTATTTTTCCATTTTCAACTTGGGGTGGAACATAAGTAGAATTTATTTCAGATTTTTTGCAGAAGAATGTGTCTATCTTATCAAAAAAATCACATATGGATTTTCGTTTAAAAACAATAGGACTATCTCCATTTTTTAGATTAATTCGAAGAAATTCTCCTTCTTCTACCTCTTCTTGGTATGAAATACGCGAGTAAAAAGAAACACTCTTTCCAATGTTCAGTCTGTCTTTCACTACATTGAAATCCCAACAAACAAACACATCGTTTTCTTGGTCATATCCAAGAAAAAGGAATTTGTAATGCGATTGTTTGATTTCGTTAAAAGATTCCCTCTTAGGTAATTGTGCCCGAGTAGTTCCTGGCCTATCTTTGAAATAGGCAGACGAAAGGTTTTTAATATATACATAGTAGTATATATCATTATACTTCATTAAAAAAGGCTGAATACCTTTTATGTATTCAAAACAAGGCCTCTTATTGAGTTCCTTTCTTGCTAATTCTAGCAATGTTTCAGGATATACTTTTTCAAATTTCATAGACCTGCGCTATTAAACAAAATCGTATTTAAAGTCACATTAGCTTCCTTTGATGCAGTATTTACTTTTGAAAGGTCGCAATCAAATTTGAGATTTGAAAGTTCTACAGGAATAACATCTGAAGGAATGCTAGGAATGTCTTTTGAATCATAGAAAGACAATTCGTCTACTGCCATCTGATAATCAAAATAGTATTCAAAAGCTTTATCAAAATCATTTCCAAGAGTAGAGGAAATGACCTCATTTAATAAAAGTTGCAACTTTAAGTCTTGAACCTTCTTTGTTATAGAGTCTTTCAAATCAAAGATATTCTTGCCTTTTCTTGTTTTTGTCGTTACCACACTAACCACTAGCAATTGAGATTTTGAGTTTGGAGTAAGTTGTTCGTATGAGAACCTATGTCTCCTCTGGGTATTTGTAGTACATTTTACTTCAATCTTGTCATTGCCATCGTTAAAGTCATATTTGTCTTCTGGTGATACGTGCCAAGATTGTAACATGTAGACAGGATCTGTAGCCCTTTCTATTACCAATAATTCAGCCCATAATCCTTGAATGGTTTTTCTTGAAGGTTTAGAAAAAACTTTGAAAAGATCTATTAGTTTGGTAAGTTCTGTAGTCACTTCTTTATGACTTGGCCGTTTACTCATTCTTTGAAGAATCAAACAAGTAACATCAATAAAATATTTTAAGAAATCAGGATTCGTTGTCTTAAGTGAAATAATTGTGTATCTTCCTTCACTTGAAACTTCTTCATCTATCAATCGACATAATTGATTGAACTGAACAGAAATAAGTTCTAAATCTATGTTAGGGGTTATTTCAAAATCAATACATTCAACAAAGAATAATGGATAACCTTTAGAACTAATACCAATTTTATGATTTACATTAAAAGGCAGAGGTCTTGCTAAAAACTTCTCGTTTTCAGTAGTTTTATTTCTTTCGAGTTCCCAATAAATATCGTATATTAAATTCTTCATCTTATTTGTAATTTTGATTATTAACAAAATTGATTGCCATTTCATCAGGATAATAAATGGCTAATGTATATAACTCTTTACCACCCCAACTATTCGATGTTGATTTCAACTTTACATGGTGAATTTGAATTGTTATTGAATCATCAAACTTTATTTCTTTATCACCCGGATATGTTGTTGTTCCTTTAATTGAGCGACCTGTATGAAGATTGCCAATCTTTAGAGTTTTCTCGTTGAATTGGCGTAAACGTGGCTCTCCTTTATACCCCATTTGTACGATGTATGCGTGAGTTATTGGTGTTGTATCATGTGACGCATAATACTTTAAATATCTTAACGTTGCTTGTTTACGTGCGGAGTCTGGCATATTCTGGAACTTGAATGCCGTTAAGAAATCAATAACGTCCTGTATTGGTAATTTTGCAAAACGATGATTACGATCTGCTGTTCCATAGTTTTGACATTCTTTAAAGGTAACACGACTCAAAAAGTTCTGTACAAATTCATTATTCTCATCAATAGCCTGTACTGCATTGGTAAGTCTCCAACCACGGAGTTTATCATTCACAGTATCTGCCGAAAGAATGTTTTTACGGGTAGCATTCATTCTTGGAGAAATGATAAGAAGGCGTTCAACTTCGTCTATGTTCTTACACTCTTTCAGCCATTTTCGCATTTCTTCTTCGTGTTCGACATATTCAGAGTATTCAACTTGGACTTCGTCTGGCAAAAAGACTCGACAGGACCAAAGATATTTTTGTTTATATCCAAAGAATCTACATCTTTGCTGGATTGTGTCAGCAGTAGATTTACCAATACTATATCTTGGCATATAAGTAACAGCAAGGTTCTTTACAGTAAATCCTCTATTTAACATTTCTGCACCAACAAGAATATGAGAAGGATAATCCTTCCAAGCAATTTTAATATTTTTCTTGCGTTTATTTGAAATGATTAATTCTATATTTGTATCACAAATAATATCTGGTAGGACTTCTGCTATTTGTTCAAATGTTGGATAACTTTCATCATGTTTAGAATATTCTCTTATAGCTTCGCTATATTGATTTTTAAAATCATTCATCAGGTTTAAATATGAAATATCATTCCTGCCAGCCCTTATGAAATTAGTCCACATATCGATGGTGCTAGCAATCCATGTGTAGAAAGTTTGACTTGCATCTTGTTCTCTATCTGCATGAACCATCATAGATAGAAACTTAGCAGTCTTATTCAGGCGAACAACAATAGCAACTCCCATCATATGAAGTTGTAGAGCTTCTACTAATGAAGGAGGACATTCTTGCAAATTGTTACGTCTATAATTATAGACCTCAGTCTCTGGAATAGTTAAAACTAATCCAGGCTCATCTTTGAAGAAAGTCTTACCACCCGTGTAGCCCTTTCCTGGCGTTAATACGGTATGGTATTTGGGTGAAAGTAAATCCAATAAACTAATCAATAGTGGACCTTGAGGTGTAGCAGTGTATTGGACATAAGAATGATTAGGCAAGATGCTCCGCAAATTAAGAATTGCACTGTAAGTTGCTGTAAATTCTTTATCATCCTCCCAGTTCTCCGAGTGGTTCTCACTGTTTTTATAAGCATATCCATTGAGAGAAGCTTGATCTGCCTCGTCATCAATAATCATTACCCCTTTTTTCCCTATCTCATGGCTAACAGTTGTTGTAGATAATAATTCAATAAGTTTCTTTATACGATTAGGATTTTTATGTATTGTAATCAAAATCGTAGGCTTAGAACTAAGGAGCAATTCACTTTTAATTCTTTGAGCTTCCTCTATTGTAGGATTCTCGTGAAGTTTGTATACTTGATTGTTATTGCCATCATCTAAAAGATCCTCCCGTAAACGCTCTGATGTTTGTTCTACAAGATTGTCTTTAATACCTGCAAAATATATAATTATTCGATAACCATTATCACTAGCTAATGCTGACAGTGTTGTAAATGACATAGTTTTACCACTTTGAACATAACCAACGACCAAACTTGTTGAAGATTGTACCTGTTCTATAGTTGGATTAGTACAATGTGACAATACTTCAATCGCTTCTCGTTCTATTATATCAACTCCTTCCGAATCAATGTCTTTGGCTAATCTATCTAGCAAATTTTGAGTTCGTTCCCCTCTAACAGGATAAAATACTCTTTGAGACTGTTTCGATAATATTTGTATATCCATAATTATTGCAAGATATATTGATTAAACTTAATTCGTAGATCTGAAACATTACTGATTCCGCTGAGTGTTGCGGTTATTTCAGCCATAGCAAATGATTTAAATATTGAAATAATAGGCATATAATCATTACTTTTCTTAAATTGTTCAAATCGTGTAAAGAATGGATGAGCAAGATTTATTTTGCAAACATATTGTTTAATGGCAAACATATCTGTACTATCACTAGAATCAACATTTATTGAATATAAAACATCCACACTTGCATCAGTAAATAAATCCATTCTTAGCGAGTAATTCTCTCCCTGATAAAAGAAGTCTTCTATGTGGCTATCAATAGGTTGGGCTTCTTGAACTTTTCTTTCTTCTTGTTTGATAAATTCTTTATTGCTTGTTTTATTTTCAACATCCAGAATTTGACGAGTCAAATCTTTTGGTTTTACTTGTTTGTCAAGTTTCGTTTTAATGTCCTTTGAAATTTTAGCATACTCTTCTTTGCTGCGTTGACGATAATTATCAGCTTGAGCAAGTAGATTAAAACTGTCTGAGCGAAGTTCATCGCGCAATGCTTCCATTAGTGCATATAAATTATCTTCGTCTCTAAAGCCGTTTTTGTTAAATGTCACTTCAAAACCTTCCAATTCTAGTTCGCCAAATATTCTACGATATTTAAAACTACCGACTTGACCAAATATAACGCTTGGGAAATATCGATCTTCTCCGCCACCGACAATAACACGACCATTGCGCATTAAGACTAAACCATTAGCATTATTCTGTATTTTATCAAGAATAGCTATAAAGCCTTTGGCCTTATATTTACCATCGTAAGATTGATAATTGATTTCCTTTTTCCAAAAGATATTATCTCCATTGGGAGTTTTATAATATGGGGTATGCAATACTTCATAATTAGCCGCTTGAATAGCTTCTCCGTTTACTATAATTTGCAATTCATTGGTACGAAGGAACTTTCTATAAATACTTGATAAATGTCTTCTAATTTTGTCCATCTGATTAACAGATGGGGCATTAGAAGATAGTGATGTTAGTAGAATTTTTGTGTAGTGCTCTTCTAAGGGTAAAGGCTTATTCTCAACAACCAAATCTTCTCTACCCTCTGAAGTGACTTTTTGTAAATCAAACGATGTCGTTCTTTCAAGGCCTTCCCCTAATGCTTTTGTTGAAACAGTCCATTTGTCAGCGAGCCAAACTGAAGCAGTCTTCATGCCCATGCCGAACTGATTTAAACCGGTATTATCTATTGGTATATGTGCAGGCTCAAACGCTCTTTTAAAATTAAGTGTATCTATACCTGCAGCATTGTCGATTATGCTAATCATATCATTGGCACGATCAATAATAATCTTAACTTGCAATTGATAATTGGGGTCTATAGTTTTTATCTCATCTTTATGATTAAGATAACTTTGGACTGCATTATCTACATACTCGGCAAGAGTATTAGAAACCGTATTAACAAGATTTCTAAATGTATTATACACATTAGGCTTTAATGCTATTGATACTTTTTCAATATATTCAGTCTGCATCATACTCTCCGATAATTAATAGGTTTTCGGCGATTCTCCTGACAACTTCTACATTTACAGCATTGCCAAATGCTTTGAATGCTTTAGCGCAAGTATCTGGATAGTGTTCAAGGTCTTCCATACACTGCAAAGCAGCAGCTTCTTTACGAGTCATATAACGTCCTTTTTCTCCATTGGGGGTTTCAATCCATGGGAAAATAGGTATTTGTGTAGTAGTCAAAACTAATGCAGGTGAAAAAGTTGGACGTTTTACCCGAATACCAGAAGGCCTAAATTGAATAATTTTATTGTAGAGCGTTCTAGGACAATCTGATTCTGCGCCACAATTCCACTCAAATTTCTGATGACTGTTCTCGAAACCTGGTTCGCGAATCTCATGAATCCATTCATCAATCCATTTTTTATTATCAGCATAGAACTTACGATTCTGCTCGATAAACAGTTTTTTCCAATCTGGAAATTGGCGATCTTCAAGTTTGTTGGTTTGTGAGTATATAGGTAAACATTGAAGATAGTCATCTTTTGAATTTCCTTTAATTTGTTCTCCAAAACGTCCCAGTTTTCCATCCATTTGGCGACGCTGCTGATAATATGGAGCTATACCCTTATAGTCATAAGTTGCACCAAATTCCATCGCCCAAATAGGAAATGTTGGGGAGGGAACATTATATTTATCTAGCAATTGCAAAAAATGTTCCCAGGCTTCAAGATGTTTTCTTGTCATTGGCCTAAGTGACATATAATCTGTCTCTTCTGGATGAATAATAGAACTAATATGACATTCTGGACGTTGGGTATAATCAGGAAATTCAAATCCTTTAAGACCACCTTTAGAATGAAGGCGACCTACTATATAAATTCGTTTCCGGTGCTGTGGAATGCCCAAATAATGTGGAGAAATTATTGCATCTTGTACATCATATAGAACTGAAAGTTTTTCATAAATTACCTTATAAGTATTATTCTTATCATGAGTTTTTAAATTAGATACATTTTCTAAAAAAACAAATTCAGGTTTATGAAACTCCAAGATTTCCATAATCTTATAAAAAAGGTTTCCCCTATCTTGTTGATCATTGAAGCCTTGCTGTTTGCCTGCTTTACTGAACGGCTGACATGGGAATCCACCACAGAGAATATCATGTGCAGGGATCTCATTTTCAATATTTACTTGATTAATATCTCCATGACATTTCATACCATGGTTCTGAAAATACAACTCTTGAAGTTCTGGTTGAAGTTCTGAAGCAAATACACATTTACACCCTAGTTTTCTAAGAGCAAGGTGAAACCCTCCTAAGCCAGCAAACAAATCTATAAATCTATATTGTTTCATATCAGATTTTGTCTATTTGAGAATTTGCAATAGATAGTGCCTCAATAGCAATATCATTTGGCATTTGCCGTGCTTCACATAAAAACTTGTCTGCTAACCAAAGTGAATACAAATTTTTTATATCAGCTTGCAAAATAGTTGCGAGGATATCAAGTTGGTTCAATTTAATCCGACGTATTCCTTTCTCAATACGACTATACATAGAGGGTTTAACCCCTATGGCTATAGCCAACTGATTTTGACTAATTCGCTGTACAGTTCTTAATTGATAGAGTTTATCTGCAAGATTTGTTGATTTACACATATTCATTTTTATTTATGGTGCAAATTTACCGAAAAGTTTCCAAATTTTGGAATGTCTGCATAAAAATAAGCTAAATGTGTTGAATTCTTATACAAACAAAGTCATACTCTAATAAACTATGTTATAATCCGATGTGTACCCTGTGAGTTATATCGAATTGCATGCTATATTATTAGCAGAATATAAATCTAATCGTTTTCAAATTTATCCCTCTTTCGCCCGTTTTTCCTTTACTTTTTCTAATCCTGGCATTTTTTTAGCCAATGCACTTTCTCCAGCAGGAAAATAGAGAGAAAAGACTTTATATAAGAAACCCACAACTTCACTACGACTTTTATCCATATTGTAAAAAGCAGAGCAGACAAAGTACATTAGTTCTTGCTGACTACATGTTTCTTTGGGCTGTATGCTTATTGAGGGAGCAACTATCAAGTCATGTTCAGCAAATGATAGAGCACTGGCAAGAATAGCTTCCTGTTCTTCTTCGGTAAACATCTTTATTTTTCCAGCAAACCATTCCAGTTCTTTTTGCTGAAGTGCTTGTTGCTTTTCGTTTTGATGTTCCAATAGGATTGCTACATTTTCTTGTTGCTTTTCTGTCAAGGCGTTTTCCAGTGCTTGGTTCTTTCGTTTAAGAACATTGAATTTCAGCAAGGCAGCAATGTACATACAGAAATATCCTACTGCAATATCGAATATTAGGACAAGTAGATAGTTGTTACTTGAGTTTTGTATGCCACCAGCCATATACTCACTAATAGGGATAACAGCTAATAGCATGATGATGGCTATTGCATAAAGCACTCGGTATCGCGTTTTATGGTTTACCTGTGGCAAAGAGGCAAACAAAAAGGCGATAATCAAAACGGCTATGATTGCACAAAGTGGAATGAAAGATGTTCCCATAGGCTTATTGCTCGGTTTGAGGGTTAACAATAATGCGCCAATAGCCACCATGGTCTGCTCCTTCACGAGACAAAATTCCCATAGAACGAAGCTTTGAAATATGTTTTTCTACGGCTCGGGAGCTTATTCCTATTTTATAGGCCATTGCTTCTGCAGACATTGATGGGTCGGAAATGACGAAATCAATAATCTTTTGTGCGGTTTTCCCAATGCTTTTAGATTTGTTTTTCGAATCTCCGAACTTTTTCTCCGAACCTTTTTGCATTATCTCCGAACCTTCTAGCGTATCACCAAAGGTTTTCTCCGAACTTTTGCTGTTTACACCGAACTTTTCTACCGAACTTTCTTCATTTACAGGGTACTTTTCGAGGGTACTATTTACCCTATTGGCTACTTCTTCCACAGGTATTCTTCCGTTTTCGCCCCAGTTTAGATTATAGAAGGTGGTGTAGAAAGAAGTCGCTTCCGTTTGATATTGCGGCTCTTTACCTTGCAGGAAATTGGGTAGCTTCTCTGTAAGCTCTCGCATTTTGCGTAAGCCGGAACCACGTTTTTCCATATAATCCAACTGTGTGAATACATCCGCAATGACAGGGTTACGGCGCATGGACGGCACTTTGTATATGTCACGGTCTTGAATTTGTGTACCGTCAAGCATTGCACCGGGTGATACCAGTTCTACACGGTCATCGTAAATGTCAATATGTACTTCACCGCCCATCACAGTGTAATCCCGATGGATAAGGTGGTTTACCAATCCTTCGAAGATGGCACGGTCTGAATAGTCGGGGAGGTTTAGACGATAGTTCGGCATCTTCACCCAACCACTCATGGTATAGTTCTTGATGAAATCCATACCATATTTTAAGAGCAGCACAAGGTTAGCCCGATGCTCTACGGAACTGATGGCATC
>ERZ1036438.719-NODE-719-length-9944-cov-3.116089_pt1 | contig 9944 bp, 8 predicted proteins | sample MGYA00514224_ERZ1036438 | MGnify/ENA primary metagenome ERZ1036438 (study PRJEB33795, sample SAMN09464924) | human gut metagenome | host: Homo sapiens | place: USA: Stanford, California | collected 2016-07 | study: EMG produced TPA metagenomics assembly of the...
GCTATAATGTTGACAATACAAAAGGAGGATAGCACGACTATGAAATATACATTTGCAGCTAGATTTAATAACATTACTCCAAGTGGTATTCGCGCTGTACTAGAAAAAGCAGCGGGACCCGATATGATCAACTTCTCACCGGGCTTTCCTGATAACGATGCTTTTCCAGCTAATGATATTCAAAAGATTTCACAAGATGTTCTTAAGGAAGATATTTATACTATCTTGCAATATTCCAGAGGTACCACTTATCCACCATTAAAAAAGGCATTAAAAGCTTTCTTTAATCGTCAAGAAAAAATTTTTACAGAAAATGATGATCTAATGGTTACTTCCGGCTCAGGAGAAGGACTGGAAATGGCTGCCAAAGTATTTTTAAACCCAGGAGAAAGTATCATTGTCGAAGATCCTACATTTGTCGGAGCGCTGAATGGATTTATTAGCAATGATGCTAAACTGCTTGGTGTGCCTGTTGAAAGTGATGGAATGAATTTAGGATTATTAGAAGAAGCAATGCAAAGCACTCCTGCCCCCAAACTACTATATATTATTCCTACTTTCCAAAATCCTACCTGTATCACTACTTCACTAGAAAAAAGAAGAGCTATATATGACTTATGTTTAAAGTATAATATCATCATTCTTGAAGATAATCCATATGGCACATTGCGTTTTAAAGGTAAAACCATCCCGACTTTAAAATCAATCGATACTGAAGGAATCGTTGTTTACTGTGCAAGCCTATCAAAAATCATTTCTCCGGGTATCCGGCTTGGAACAATAATTGCGAATAAAGAAATTATTGATAAATTTAATATTCTTAAAGGGGCTAGTGCTGGAGCCGTAACTAATTGGTCACAACATGTAATTGCACGCTTTTTAGAAACAGTTGATATGGATAAGCATCTTGCTCATTTACAATCTGTATATGGCAAGAAAAGTACATTTATGGTTGAAATGATGAAAAAAACTTTTCATCCTGATGTAAAATTCACTACCCCAGAAGGTGGTATGTTCGTATGGTTTGAACTTCCAAAATATGCTGATGCTAGGACTTTTTTGAATAGAGCTACCACTATGCATATCGCAATTGTAAATGAGGAAACTTTTGCCGTTAACAGACGTGATAAAATGAATGGTTTTAGGTTATCTTTTACTAGTGCAACAATGGAGCAAATAGAAACAGGTATTGCTAAGTTAAGTAAACTAACATATGAATTATGTAAATAAATCCACTGATTGGTGGATTTTTATTTGTTCGCGCGTATAATTGAAATGAGGTGACTAAAAATGAAACGTGGATTAGTTTTAGCAGGCGGAGGTTCTAAGGGAGCTTATCAAGCCGGCTGTATTAAAGCATTAAAAGAATTGGGCTATGATTTTGATCTAGTAACCGGAACTTCGATTGGAGCTCTCAATGGCCTATTAGTCGTTCAAGAAGATTATAACACTCTTTATCGATTATGGGATGAAATCACAATTAGTGAAGTTTTAGAGGATCCTGTCAATTTTAATTTTTCAATTGACTCAATGCTTTCACAAACCAATTTAATCAAACCTTTTTTTAAATCATATATCAATGAAAAAGGCGCTGATATCACTCCTTTAAAAAACATTCTCCATGCTCTTTATAATGAAGAAAAAGCCTTTAATAATAAAATAGATTATGGTGTTGTAGCTGTAAAATATCCTAAATTGACTCCTATCGAAATAACTAAAGAAGAAATGAAGCCTGTACCAGCCATTGAATATGCAATTGCTTCAGCTTCATGTTTTCCCGCTTTTCCAGTGCATCATATTGATAAACAAGGTTATATCGATGGTGGTTATTATGATAATCTTCCTATTTCGCTAGCGTTAAAAATGGGTGCTGATAAAATTATTGCAATTGAATTAAATCAAGATGCTACTCATGATTATTTCCTCGATCGTCCTGATATCATATTTATTCGTCCTAGCTATGATCTTGGCGGATTTCTTGATTTTGGTCGCGAAATTCTTGATTGGCGGATTAAACTTGGCTATCACGATACTTTAAAAAAATTTAACCAGCTAAAAGGCTATCGTTATAACTTTAAAAATTTTAAACTATGAAGATAGCATAAATAAAAATGTTGTTAGTAAAACAATTACCAGCAGTTCAACTCCCTTGAGTGATCTGCTAAAGAATAATACTTATTTAAAGGAACTAACAACCGAAGATTACTTTGTTCGAGCGGTTGAAATCACTATGGATCATTATCACTATCAAAGTGATCTTCTTTATGATCTAAATGAAGTGTGTCACGAAATATTTAACACTTTTAAAGAAGAATATCAGGAACGCTATGATATTTTAGAAAAACGGTTTGTCGACATACCTATTAAAGAACTCTTCTCCAAAATAAAAAAATTAAGCAGTAAAGATGCTATTTGTGCTTTTTATCACTCATTAAATAATAACGAAGAAATCGAAACAACTTTAATTAGTAATATTTTTTTAGAAGAATATTTAATCGCTTTACTACTATATACGCTTGTATAATTAACTAAAGTTTGCTAGAATCCTCCTAGGAGGAATTAGTTTGAATCTCAAAGTAAAAAATATGATATATTGTTCAATGTTTGCATGTATCACTGCAATCTTGGCACAAATTCGATTTACCTTACCAAGTCTAGTCCCAATCACTTTACAAACACTCGGGATTTATTTAATTGGTCTGGTGTTAAAACCTAAAATAGCTTTCATTAGTTCCTTGATATATATTTTAATGGGAGCCATCGGCCTGCCTGTCTATAGCGGCTTTAGTGCCGGTTTAAGTACTATATTAGGACCAACTGGTGGCTATATATTTAGTTTTCCAATTACAGCTTTAATAATTAGTTACCTTGTCCATTATCGAAGTACCACTATTTTTAAGTTTGGCGCTTTAATACTCGGAACAATAATTTGTTATTTAATTGGAACTTTATGGTTTATGTATATAATGAAGATGAGTTTTAGTGCTTCATTAATTATTTGCGTCCTGCCTTTTTTACCTGGTGATGTACTTAAAATCTTTATCGCAGCAGCCTTAACAAATAAATTTAAGAATATAATAAAAGATTAGGGAATTTGCTTTCCTAATCTTTTTTTCATTTTATGCTTTTGTTTCTTTTCCTAAACGTTTATACGTTTGATAAAATAATGTGGCTGTAACACTAACTGCAATCGTATCAGCGATTGGCTCTGCTAAAAATACTGCAAATGCTTGATTTTCTATAAACATTGGTAAAATAAAAATCAATGGTATTAAAACTAAAACCTTTCTTAGAACGGCTAAAAATACTGATGTTTTAGCATTTCCAATAGCAATGAAAGTTTGTTGACAAGCAATCTGAATTCCAAAAATTCCTGAAGCGGCCATATAAATACGAATCGCCCAACGTGTATACGTCGCCAGTTCTCCATGACTTGTGAAAATATAAATAAAAGTATCTGGTATAAACATCGCTACTGCCCATAAGAGCATTGAATAGGATAATGAGATTTTTAATAAAAGTTTAAAAGCACGCTTTACTCGATCAATATTTTCAGCACCATAATTAAAACTAATAATTGGCTGAGCTCCTTGAGTAAGCCCTTGTAACGGTAACATTGAAAACTGCATCACGCTAGTCAAAATAGTCATTGAACCTACCGCGATATCTCCACCATATTTTAATAATGAAGTATTAAAACATACTGAGATGACACTTTCTGTAAACTGCATAATAAACGGTGATAGCCCTAATGCTAAACATGGTAAGATGACTTGAAAATCTAATTTTAAATTATCTAATTTTATTCTTAAGCCGCTACGCTTACTTGTTAAAAAATAAACAACAAAGATAGAAGATATCGCTTGAGAAATAATAGTTGCTAAAGCAGCACCCTTTACCCCCATTGACATACTAAAAATAAAAATTGGATCAAGCACAATATTGCATAAAGCTCCAATTGCAACTGTAATCATCCCAATCTTAGCATACCCTTGAGCATTAATAAACGCATTTAACCCCAAAGCCAATTGAACAAAAATTGTACCTAAGGCATAAATTCTCATATAATCAAGCGCATAACCAATAGTTGCTTCACTAGCTCCAAAGACCATTAAAATCGGTTCACCCCAGATTAAAAAAACAGCTGTCAAGATAATTGCCATAATTACTAACATCACAGTACAGTTACCAAGAATCTTTTCAGCTTTTGGGTGTTCACCACGGCCTAACATGATTGATGCTCGGGGAGCACCTCCCATACTAACTAAAGCGGCAAATGCTGAAATAGCCATAATAACAGGCATTGTTACTCCAACCCCCGTTAATGCACTAGGCCCTACTTTGGGGATATGTCCAATATACATGCGGTCAACCATATTATATAACACATTTATTATTTGTGCTAAAATAGCGGGTAAAGCTAATTTTAATAATAATGGACCTAAGCTATCTTTACCTAAATCAGCCTCTTTTTTCTTTTTCACTTTAATTACTCCCTTCATCTATTTTAAATATCCAATGAGTAATTATAACAAATTTCAAAGATAATTCAATTCTTTAAAAGATTATCTAATTTACATCATTTTAAATACTCATTCATATATCAACATATTGATATATATTTTTTCAATTATTAAAAAACTTGGCAGAATTATCATTTCTTTTTTATTCATATTCTCTTTGATAATAATAATATTTGTATAACTTGTTGAATTAAGCTATTTTGGCTTAATCAACAAAAAATCATACTTATAATTTATAAGAAATCATTGATTTATGAAATTTTGCTAAACATTATAAATCTTATTCATAATTTTGTTTCAATAAAAAGATGATAAAAAATAAGAACCATGGGGTAATGGTTCTTATTTCTTTACATCTCTAAATGAGATTACTTCTATTTCATTATCACGAAGCCACTGTTTTAACTTTTCACTTGTTACGAGTGAATAATCATATAATCTTTCTTTTAACATCGAAGAAGTAGTCGCCACATCATAATCAATAAAACCAGGATGTGTTACTAAAATATTCAAACCTTCTTTAATTTGATAATAACCATCAATGAACATATTTTCAAAGTCATGATCATGTTCTTCATAATAATCATATTGTTTCATTGTCTGATCAATAATCCCCTGCTCCAAGTCCATTCCGTAATAACATACTGGAACATTATATTCATGATAAATTCTTACCACTGCATTAATCAATGGTTCTACTTCTAAAACGTGTAAATCAATGTACTCAGGCAATTGGCCAACTAATTCAATATATTTTTCAATTTGATACTTAGCTTCGATGTAAGCATCTTCCTCACTAAATAATGGTTCATTATTTTTTATTTGTGCTCGACGAATCGTACTCGATAAAAATATCCCGTGTTCATCAACTAGACTAGGAATCATCTCTTTTGGTGCTAATGCATATCCATTAGTTACATTAACATGTAATCCTAAACACAGATTTGGACACTGCTTTGCTAATTTAATTGCTTCTTTTGCATACGGCATATTAACCATCAAAGCAACACTATTTACCAATCCCTTTCGATGTGCTGAAATCATCCCCAATGTCACTGCTTCGCTATATCCTAAATCATCACCACGTATCAATAACTGCTTTACCATAATTATCCTCTTTTCTATATTTTATATAATTATACTATACCAAATAAATAGTCTATACAATTTATTTTTTCATATTCATGAAACATTTATGATAGTGCTTATATTTGCGGTATAATAAAAGATAACTAAGGGAGGACAACACACTATATGAAAGATCGTTTTAGTTTATCATTTAAAGCTTTTTATTTAATCTATTTGGGCGCGATTGGCTCTTTTATTCCCTACATTAATACTTATTTAGAAAAAAATGCCGGCTTAAGCGGTTCACAAATTGGCTTAATTACAGCCATCAGTCTTGTTTTAGGGGTATGCGTGATTCCTATTTGGGGGGTCGTTGGTGATAAGACCAGAAAATATAGTGCACTATTAAAGTTATCAATTATGGCTGCACTAGTAGTACTTTACTTCTATTATAAAGCCGCTGTTTATCCTGCTATCGTAGTTTGTGCAATCGCACTTGAAGTATCACGACTAGGAACAATGCCGATGGCCGACACGCTGGCAACTAATTACTGCCATAAAACTGGTGGTAACTATGGTTCTATTAGAGGAATGGGCTCATTAGGGTATATGCTGGCAGGAATGGCTGTAGGATTTTTAGCTGATCTTTTTGGTCTTGATGGAGCAATGTTTGCAACATATGCCGTTTTATTAATCTTGGCTTTCTCGATTTCCTTCGGCTTTCCTAAAGATGATGGAAAGAAAGAAGATGGTGAAGAAGTTAAAGTAAAAAAAGGGAGTTTTAAAGAACTTCTAACTAATAAAAACTTCTTATTTATTCTATTTTTACAACTATTAATGTCAACAGTTGTCGATTCTGCTATGACATATGGCGGAAATCACTTAACTGTTACTTTAAATAGTGGTGCCTCAGCAATAAGCTGGATGACTTTTGCAACAGTTTTACCCGAAGTTGCATTCTTGATGATTGCAATCAAAGTTCTTAATAAAACCGGCTTTAAAAAATTCTATTTGATTGCCTGTGTATCAATGATGCTTCGCTTTGGGGTATATGCTTTTATTCCCAATCAATATGCTTTTTTAGCAATAAGCATCGTACATTGCATCGGCGTTGCCATCGCAACTGTAGCAAGTTTAACCTATATTCGAAATTCCGTTGATCCCGCAGTTTTAGGAACCGCTATTACATTACTTAATGCGACACTATCAATTGGTAAAGCCATTTATGGTTATATTTTTGGAGTAGTTTATGAAATTTGGGGAAGTTTTATAATGTTCGGAATTTGTTTGATTCCTTTTGTCATTGCTTTCTTAATGATTTCTCGTTCTCATTGTTTTGATGAAATCGATAAACATAAAGGTCATATTGCATAAGTTTATGGATAGATAGTTATATGCTATCTATCCATTTTTAGATTAAATTAAAATATTTTCTTTTAAATAATATAATTTATATTATAATGATATTCATGGAGAAGTTTATGAAGAATATCACAAAAATGTTTTTATTTATATTATCGTTCTACTTAGTCTTAGGTTCCCTTTGGATTGGAAAAGATGTTATCATTCATTATCAAAATATTGATGGTTTACCAATCCTAGGTTATCATGGTGTCCTCGAAGATAAAGATAAAGAAAAATACTTTGCTAATTATCCATACTGTATGTCATTGAGTGAATTTGAAGCTCAGATGAAGTATTTAAATCAAAATAATTATCATACCTTAACAATGGATGAAATCAACGATTATTATCAAAATCATACACCACTACCCAAAAAAAGTGTTGCTCTTACCTTTGATGATGGCTTATTAAACTTTAAAACAGTTGTTAAACCTATTTTAGAAAAATATAATTTTAAAGCTACTTGTTTTGTTATTGGCTATAAAACTACAGTAAAAAATAGCCAAAACCCTTATAAGCATCAATACTTAAGAAAAAGTGATTTAGTAAATGACGAATATGTTGAATACTATTCACATTCTTATAATCTTCATCATAACACTAAATATCCTAATACCAAACTAATTGAAACATTATCCACACAAGAAATAATCAATGATTTTAAACAAAATGAAAATATTGTTTCTAGTAAATACTTTGCCTTTCCATATGGTCGAACATGTGACAATGCTAATGAAGCATTGATAAAAGCTAATGTTTCATTAGCTTTTGGTTATAACCAAAATAGAACGATGACCTATCATGATGATAAGTACTTGTTACCACGATATCTAATGTTTAGTAAAATGCCAATGTTCTATTTTAAATGGATCGTTGAATAAAAAATGACAAGGACTGTTTGTTCTTGTCATTTTTATAATTATTATAAGACTTTTCCATTACTAGCAATAACCTTTTGATACCAATAAAAACTATCTTTTAAATATCTCTTTCCACTTCCATTTCCATAATCATCGTAGTCAACATAAATGTAACCATATCGCTTATTCATCTCTGAAGTACCTGCACTTATCATATCAATTGGTGACCAGCTCAAATATCCTAAGCATATGACTCCATCCAACTCAATTGCCTTCTTTAACTCATTAATATGTTTTTGAAGATACTTAATTCGATATTCATCATGAATCTGATTGTCTACAGTCAAAATATCATTAGCACCAAAACCATTTTCACTAATCAAAATAGGTAAATTATAACGGTAGTATATCTCATTCATTGTAATTCTTAAACCAATTGGATCAATAGCCCAACCCCAATCTGATTTTTCCAAATATGGATTTTCAACACCACCTTTTAAATTACCTTCCCCTACTTTTCTAGCAGGGTCATGAGATGCTACTAATGATAAATAATAACTAAAAGATATGTAATCAACTGTATTATTTTTGATTATGTCTAATTCTTCTTTTGAGAAATTTAAATGAATATCTCTTTTTTCTAAATTTTTTAAATACCAGTTAGGATAATTCCCATTAGCCTGAACATCTGCGTATAAATAATATTCTTGATTTGCTCTCATTGCTTTAAGAATATCATGCGGATCACAGCTTGCTGGATAAGTTGTAAATGAAGCGATCATACAACCCATTTTAGCAGTTTTATCAATTCTTTTTAGCTCTCTAGTTACTAATGCACTTGCTAAAAACTGGTTATACAGTCCCTGATGCACTCGTGTTTCATATAATTGATCTTGACTAAAGGGAACTGCTGAACCTTTAAATGGTATTTCTAATGCCGCATTGATCTCGTTAAATGACATCCAATATTTTATTCGTCCTTTAAAATGTGTAAAAACTGTATAACAATATGTTTGAAAAAATTTAATGACTTCTTTATTACACCAGCCACCATATTCAGTCGCAATAACTAGTGGTGTTTCAAAGTGAGATAAAGTTATAATCGGTTCAATTTTATATTTAAGTAATTCATTAATAATATTGTCATAAAATTTCAGTCCTGCTTTATTGGGTTCTTTCTCGTCCCCTCGTGGGAAAATCCTCGACCAGCTAAATGACATTCTAAAAGCTTTAATTCCCATTTTAGCCAGTAAAGCAATATCCTCTTGATAATGATGATAAAAATCATTTCATCTTCTTTTGGGGAAATTATTACTTTTATTTTCTTTAAGTTTTTTAATTTCTTCAATGGTTAATTCCTTTTTAGCTAAATGACGCTCCTTCTTTTCATAAAACATAAAAACATCGGCTATTGACATTCCACGTCCATCAAGGTCATATCCACCTTCCATTTGATTGGCAGCACTTGCACCACCCCACAGAAAATCTTTATCTAATTCACACACACCGAACATCCTTTCCTTTCTCTATTATTGATTTATGATATCTTACTCCAATCGCAAAATATCATCATTATTTACTACTGTATTCATATTTAACAGCTCAACTTTATTATAATGATTAGTATTTGTTACAATAACAATAATAGTTGGATCATATCCCGCATGGTTGATTTCATCAATGTTAAAATCTAGTAATAATTGTCCTTTCTTGACCATATCACCTTCTTTTACAAAAGCATAAAAACCTTTTCCCTCCATTTTAACTGTATCAATTCCTACATGTAATAATATTTCTGCTCCTAATATTGACCTTAACCCAATTGCATGATTAGTCGGAAATACAGCAACGATCTTAGCATCACAGGGAGCATATAATTTCCCTTCATCAGGAATAATAGCAACCCCATTTCCTAATGCTAACGAACTAAAAGTACTGTCATTTACTATTTCTAACGGCAATACTTTACCAGTCCCTACAGCACCTAATATCTCGGTATCAACCTCAAGCAGTTGATCAGTTTCCTTGATTACATCATCATTTTTTTCAACAAATTCATCTTTCCAAAATAATAATACTAATACTAAAG
>ERZ1036438.720-NODE-720-length-9929-cov-12.229390_pt1 | contig 9929 bp, 8 predicted proteins | sample MGYA00514224_ERZ1036438 | MGnify/ENA primary metagenome ERZ1036438 (study PRJEB33795, sample SAMN09464924) | human gut metagenome | host: Homo sapiens | place: USA: Stanford, California | collected 2016-07 | study: EMG produced TPA metagenomics assembly of the...
GATTGGGCAGACAAGATTGGTGCAATGTCGCTCGAAGCTTACGATGGTCGTATCGAACCATTCACACACGCCGTACACGCTGTTCGTCCTCACCAAGGACAAATCGAAACTGCTGCACGCATTCGTGAGTTGCTCGAAGGCAGCGAACTCATCAAGCAACCAAAGGTAAATGTGCAAGACCCTTACTCTTTCCGTTGTATGCCACAGGTTCACGGCGCATCAAAAGACACCATACGCTACGTGAAATCTGTAATCGACATTGAAGTAAATGCAGCTACCGACAACCCAACCGTTTGTCCAGACGAAGACCTCGTTATCTCTGCGGGCAACTTCCACGGCGAACCTATCGCACAACCAATGGACTTCCTTGCCATTGCACTTTGCGAACTCAGCAACATTTCAGAGCGTCGTATCTACAAACTCGTATCTGGCACACGCGACCTTCCAAGTTTCTTGGTAGCTAAACCAGGCGTGAACAGCGGTTTCATGATTCCACAATACACTGCTGCCTCTATCGTTAGCCAGAGCAAGATGTACTGTACACCTGCTTCTGCCGACAGCATTCCTTCTTCACAAGGACAGGAAGACCACGTCAGCATGGGTGCGAACGCAGCTACAAAGCTCTATCAAGTAGTGCAGAATACAGAGCGTGTACTCGCTATCGAGCTTTTCAATGCGGCACAGGCACTCGAATTCCGTCGCCCATTGAAGTCTTCTCCTGCCATCGAAGCTATCTTCGAGGCTTATCGTAAGGTTGTGCCATTCGTTGAAAACGACCAATTTATGGCACCACACATTGCTAAGTCAGTAGATTTCCTCCGCAAATGAAACTCTTAGTAACAAATATCGGCATACTGGCAGGCATCGGACATGAAGGTAAACGATGCCTGCGAGGGGCTGAAATGTCCCAACTAAACACCATTGAAAATGCTTACCTTTATGTAGAAAACGGTCGCATCGTTTCTTACGGTCCACGCATTGACACGCCGCAAGTAGGACGCAGCACATTGGTTGTAGATGCTGAAGGCGGAACCGTTATGCCTTCGTTCTGCGATTCTCACACACACGTTGTTTATGCTGGCAGCCGAGAAGGCGAATTTGTTGATAAAATCCGTGGCTTAAGCTATGCAGAAATTGCAAAGCGTGGTGGCGGTATCCTCAATTCTGCCGACCGCCTGCACGAACTTTCGGAAGACGAACTCTACGAACAGGCGATGAAGCGAGTAGACGAGGTTATTCGCAAAGGTACGGGTGCGATGGAAATAAAGAGTGGCTACGGCTTGAATCTTAAAGACGAGCTGAAAATGCTGCGTGTTATTCGTCGCATAAAGGAGACTGCTCCTGTCAAGGTCGTTGCCAACTTCCTCGGTGCGCACGCTGTCGGTCGTGAATATGCCGGTCGTCAAGCCGAATATGTAGACCACATCATCAACGATATGTTGCCTGCCGTGGCAGAAGAAGGACTTGCCGACTTCATAGACGTGTTCTGCGATGAAGGTTTCTTCACTCCAGACGAAACGCGACGCCTGCTCCAAGCGGGTGCAAAATACGGTCTTCGTGGTAAAATTCACGGCGAAGAACTTGCTGTTTCAGGCGGTGTAGAAGTAGGTGTTGAATGCAACGCCCTCTCCGTAGACCACCTTGAAGCGATGGACGACCACGATATAGAACTGCTAAAAGACGCTGAAACTATGCCAACCGCTTTGCCTGGAACATCGTTCTTCCTGAATATGCCATTCGCACCGGGCAGAAAGATGATTGACGCAGGACTCCCAATGGCAATTGCTTCCGACTACAACCCAGGTTCTACACCATCGGGCGATATGAAGTTTGCCGTATCATTGGCGTGCATCAAGATGCGCCTGATGCCTGCCGAAGCCATCAACGCAGCAACCATCAACTCAGCTTATGCTATGGGACTGAGCGAAGAGTACGGCTCTATCACCGTGGGTAAGGTAGCCAACTTCTACATTACCGACCCAATTCCGTCAATCGACTTTATCCCTTACGCATACACCACACCTATTATTCGCCGAGTATTCCTCAATGGCGAAGAATATGCGCTATAAACATACAGCAATCCCACTGCCCGCACTCGCAGCAGTGGGATTTTGTTTTTCCTTCCCTCATCTTAACAAACAGAAAGGCACACCTTTTCAATAGCACTTTATTCTTGGGCTTTGCTATTAGCAGTCATAACCTTTCTCACGCCTCCCAAACGTTATTAAACGTAAAAACACGGTCGCTAACTGTTAAATTCTAAAGCGTGAAACTTCGCAGGAAGGGCACTTTTTCAAACAAATATCTTCTCGCTCTCAAATAATGCCACTTTTTACGTGCAACATCAAAAGTACTGATAACCAGAGCATTACAAACAAAGTTGGCAATGATGCGCAATCACAGTTCCGCTCAATGGTTATAAATAAAACAGAATATCCGCACAGCAGAACTAAATTTACCGAGTAAACCTTGAAAAGATACCGAGAAAACGATAGAAAGATACCGAGCGAAGCATAGAAAGATACCGAGCAATCTACAAAAAGATATCGAACAACCTATAAAAAGATACTGAGTAACCCGTAGAAAGATACCGAGTAATTCTAATTCGTCTCATTTTCAAATGTTAATAGATTCGGTCTTATTATACTTTATTCACAATCAGAAAAAATAGACTCATACTGAACTTTCGCCCAATAATTATTCAGCTATCTTCCCACAAAATAAAACTTTCAGCATCATTATTCCGTTGCACATAAACATACACGGCGAAGTGGACAACTTTACCCTTCATTGCTCTGTTGCTTTATGTCTGCATTAAATACAAATTGAAATTGCTGTAAACAGGTTGATATATCGAAAAAAATATGTAAGTTTGCATATTATAAATAACGAATAAATTGAAGACGATGGTTAGTTCCTTCGTTGAACATAAATAAATATAAACACGTATGAACTTTTTTCAGAAACTATTTGGCAGCAAAGAAGAAACCAAAGAAGAAGTAAAAGTAGAAAACGAAGCAAAAGATTTCGATGTATTGAAATACGATGGTGTCAGAGCCATGAAGACTGGCGAGGTAGATTATGCCGTGAGATGCTTTAAACACGCATTGGAAATAAAAGACGACTTGGAAATTCACGACCACCTTTCCATCGTCTATACTTCAAAAGGTATGTTCTCGGAGGCTTACGAAGAACTGCAAACATTAAGTAAGGCACAGCCCGACAATGTGCAGATATTCATTCGTATGGCAAATATAGCCTTTATGATGGAAAACTATGGAGCAATGGCAACTGCCTGCGAAAAGGCGATACTCATAGATTCGGCAAATGCAACGGCACACTATCTGTATGCCGAAGCCTGCAAGGGACAGGGCGACGACGTTAATACGATAGCTATGGCAACAAAGGCCATCTCGTTAGACAGCAAGCAAGCAAACGCCTACTTGCTACGTGGCGAAACCTACCTGCACACACAGCAACTTACCGAAGCCGAAGCCGATGTAGCTTGGCTGTTGGAACATACAGAAGACAACGAAGACGTGCTGCTGTTGAAAGCGAGAATCGAACGAGCAGCCACTCGCAACAATGAGGCAATAGAGTATTTCACAAAAGCCATTGATGCCAACCCATTTTCATACACTGCATTTAAAGAACGCAGCGAAATGTATTCTTTAGTAGGAAACGAGGCGAAAGCAAAAGAAGATGCCGAAAGAGCAGAAGAGCTGATGCCAACAGATGGTAAAGAAAATGCAGAAGAAAATATTGAGAAACAACTCAATGACAAGTATAAACAAATGAATCCGTATGGTTTTTAGTTCAAAAATATAACGGACAATATATTATTATAATGGAATTAGAACTACAACCGTTAGAACTTCCACATAAAGAAAACCAACCCATCATAATAGCAGGTCCTTGCTCTGCAGAAACCGAAAAGCAGGTAATGGGTACCGCCCAACAACTTTCAGCCAATGGTTGCAAGATATTCCGTGCAGGTGTTTGGAAACCACGCACCAAACCTGGGTGCTTTGAAGGCAATGGCGAGAAAGCTCTGCCTTGGCTAAAACGGGTGAAAGACGAAACAGGTATGCTTATCGCCACCGAAGTGGCAACGCCCGAACACGTGGAGTTGGCTCTGAAATACGATATGGACATACTGTGGATTGGTGCACGAACAACCACCAATCCGTTTGCCATACAAGCTTTGTCAGACCTACTATGCGGTGTAAAGAACATCCCTGTTTTGGTGAAAAACCCTGTAAATCCTGACCTTGAACTATGGATTGGTGCGCTGCAACGATTAAATCAGGCAGGTATAAAACGATTGGGCGTTATCCATCGTGGCTTTTCGAGTTACGAAAAGAAGATATACCGCAACTTACCTATGTGGCAAATTCCCATCGAGTTGCACCGCCGCATACCCGACTTGCCGATTATTTGCGACCCCAGCCACATTGGTGGACGGCGCGACCTCATAGCCCCACTTTGCCAACAAGGACTCGACTTAGGTGCCGACGGACTAATAATAGAAACCCATTGTAATCCGAACAAAGCGTGGAGCGATGCTGAACAACAAGTAACGCCCGAGCAATTAGCCCTTATTCTTTCGCAACTTATCGTGCGCAACAAGCACACAACAAGCGAAGAACTGCATCAACTGCGCTCACAGATAGACGAAATGGACAGTTCGTTGATAAACTTACTTGCCGAACGCTTTAAACTTTGTCGCGAGATTGGTAAGTTTAAGAAGGAACACAATATGACTATCTTGCAGTCGGAACGCTACAACGAAATGTTGGAAAAGTGTGCGCAACAGGCAAATGCATGCGGAATAGATGCTAAATTTGCTGCCCGCATTCTCGAAATCATACACGAAGAAAGCGTGCGCCAACAGCTCACAATGCAGAACTAACAGTCGTTTACCTGCTATGAAACATCTATGGTTGCTGTTTCTCTGCCTTCTTCCTTGCACATTGGTGGCACAAGAACACTTACGCATAGTAGTGTGGAACGTAGAAAACTTGTTTGACACAGAGCACGATTCAGAGAAAAACGATTTGGAGTTTACACCCAACTCGCCTCGCCATTGGACACGCACAAAGTATTGGGAGAAGCTGAACAAAGTGGGACAAGGCATTATTTCGTGTGGCGAGGATTCTGCAAGGACTTATCTGCCCGACTTGATAGGATTGTGCGAAGTGGAAAACGACAGCACGATGATTTACCTTACACAACGTTCGCTACTGCGAAAAGCACGCTATCAATATATTATGACTGCTTCGAACGATGAGCGTGGCATAGATGTCGCCCTACTCTACTCGCCTTTCACCTTCCGAATTATGAAAGCCGACACCATTCATATCCCACCATTAAAAGAGATGAAGCCTACTCGCGACATACTGCACGTAATGGGCGAGTTGGTGAATGGCGACACGTTGCACGTAATTCTCATACATGCACCAAGCCGTTCGGGCGGTGCTATCTTCTCAGAACCATTCAGAATACACGTTGCCACGCAACTTTGTAATACCATCGACTCGATTAAAGCAACTGCAAAGAACGCTAAAATAATAGCAATGGGCGACTTCAACGATTATGCCGACGACAAATCGCTGCAGAAAATATACGAGCACGGAATGACAAACATATCGCGCAATGCAACAGGACGAAACGGAGCAAAAGGAACTTATCGCTATCAAGGAGAATGGGGCAGCTTAGACCAAATACTTGTAAGCACGAATTTAGTGCCCAAGGTACAGCAATGCAGAATAAACGATGCTCCTTTTCTGCTCGAAGAAGATACAAAATATGGAGGCGTAAAGCCCCGCCGATTTTACAATGGTATGCGCTATAACGGTGGATTTAGTGACCATCTTCCATTGGTATTCGACTTGTTATTCTAACGTTAATACAACCACGAACAACCTCCCCCTTATAGCAGTTGCCTAAGGATATGAGCGACACGGTAAAATGACTCTACAACAAGTGTCCAATATCTTCAATTAACCACTGACTATTCTAATCTGAGAGAGTGCACTGATAAATAAATTCCCAGCTTATTTGTTTATAGGCAGGTTCTTAAAAAATTACCTATAATTAGTTATTCTTCTGCTATTATAAAGGTATATAAAACGTCCGAATGTACAAAATGTTTTCATCTTTAATCGATGTTACAGTGTTTACAGCACATCGTGAGACCTGTTCGCGAACAATTTGCAAAAAGTTCGCGAACTATTTTCAGATTGTTCGCGAACTCTTTCCTGCATCTCTTTTATGGGTGCTGCTCACCGCCACCCTCGGCAGGTTTCTTGCCCTCCTTCTCCTTACTTTTTTCCGACACCTGCTCGTAGGTTACATCGGTCAGCGTGAAGTACTTGCGCGAGGGCATCAGCTTCACTATAGGCTTCTCTATGTGCACCTGTGCGTGGAAAGGCTGGCCCTTCTCCACGGCCTTGCTCTTGAACGAGGGCGTAAGCGTGCCCAAGTCGCCGAAATCCACGATGTCGCCGTTCGCCACAATGTCGCGTGCCGTTTCCGTAGCAAGGTTCAGCACGGCAGCCACCTCCTGCGGATTGAAGGTGGTAGACTTGGCAATGCGTGTGCAGAAGTTGCGGAAATCTACACGATGCCTGCCCGTCGGACGAGCTACAATCACCGTCTTACCAGCCTGCTTGCCGATATTCAACTTTTGTTCCTTCAGAACAAATTGCAATGGTTTATTAGCCATAATTTATTTAGGTTTGTCTCTTCTTGTTATATTCTGCGCGCCAGAGACAGTTAAACGCACAGGCTTTTCAATAAAATATTTTGTTGCTATAATAGTCTTGTTTTCAGAAATGTGGCAGCGACCCACGTCGCCACCACACTGAATCAAAATAGATTAATTGAAACTATGATTGTATTTAGTAGTCGAAAAAAGCCGCCTAGAAATAAATCGGATGAATCAAAATAATAAAATTATTCTGAAACGGGACGAATAGGCCCCGCATTCGCACTACGATTATCAAACAATGGGTGCACACGCTCCCAATCAGAATACAGGGTATAAAAAGTTTGACCACTTGAAGATGCAGTCCAATAATAACTTCTTGCTCCAACAAAACCAAATGATCCAGTTCCGAGACCGCGAACTCCCGTAGCAGGGATAAAAATAGTGGCCGTCTTGCTCTTATTGGTCCAGAAATTATGACCGAAGTTATCAGTGAAAACTTTCCTGATTTGGGTACCGTTAACATTCATTTTAGCGATATTACCACTTTGACCATCAATGGTAAAACCTGTGAAAGCATTACCGGGAGGCAACTTGAAACCAGCAGGACTTGGGTCATAAATAGTCTTGACAACAGCTATATCATTAGGTGTAGTAGCCTTACTATCAGCTGACCAAAGATTAATATATGGAATTTCACACCATGACCATAGATTCTGCGGTCTATTAGCATGTGATAACATATTATTAGGGTGTTGAATAGCATAACCTAAAGAGCGACCACCTTCAGTGTTATCATAAGAATAACTACCTTGAGAAATATCATTTGTACCAGGCAACGCATCTTTACGACCAGCCTGATATAATGTTGCATAACCTGTTCTTACATGATGAGCAGTTTGAGTAATGGTAATATCTGAAAATTGTTTTGTACCATTATTAGCAACTGTTTGTTCAACACGAATCTTGACAGTCCTAGGCCCTTCATAAGTAGTACCATTCCAAGATGTAGGTTTCCAACCAACTGTCTCACTAGTAAAGTTGTAGATTTTATTCTGATAATTAGTAACAGGTATCGTACTAAGAACACCTTTCGGAGCAAACCACAAATGCCAAGACCAAACAATAGTATTACCCTTTTTAACGGCAACAACAACATTACCACTTTTGATGTCAGCAGCCTTAACTTCAAACTGAAGGAAAGCATTCCCAGCATCATGCACGATAGCAGCAGAACCTGAAGCAAGATGAATAAGATTAGCTTCATCCGCCCAAACAATCTCTGCACCATTAATACCAGCATTAGCACCACTATTAGTTTTCTCTATCCAAGGATTGTTAATATCGTTATCAGCATGATCCTTAAATCTTTCTAGAATTCGGTATCCATTAACACTTGATTTGTAAGAACTTGGGTTATCATTGCCATTCTTGATAGCATTACCATAGACTAAAGGAATGCGGTAATGACCAGGAGCCGAGATAACATAACAGTTAGCTGTACTACGAGAAGTAGAACCACCATTAGTTGAAAGATCATAATAACTACCTGCATTGCCTAACGGAGTTGCTTCCTTGAGCACATTGTTACGTTTTTCCAAAAGATTGGTAAAATCTGTAGTAAGTGTTGCTACCCCTGCTTCAGCAGCAGTACCACCAACACCACTCTCTTTACTAAGTGAGGTCAACCAAGCTGGTTTAGTCGTTGACCAATGAGCACCATTGTCTACACTATAACCAACCACTTTCCAAGCAACAGCTTGTTTCTTACCATTACTTTCCCGATAACTTGTAACTGTGTAAGGGTCTGATGTGGTTTTATTGTATGCAACGGGATTAACAGGACTAGTCGAGGTAAGCACGTAAGTCCAATTAGATTTCTTTTGGCTCAGTTTATAAGTACGGGTAGTACCGGCCTTCCATTCTCCCTTTAGATCAACTTCAATACTGGTGTTATCAGTAAAGTGAATATATGCTTTTACATTTTTACCTGTAAGCACTTGTGGAATCATATAGAAAGTGAAGTTATCACCCGCATTACCCATAATAGTAACGTTAGGATTATTGCTTGTACTTACACTAATACCAGAAAGGGTAGCATTACCACGCATAGAATAACCTGTATGATCCCAAGTTGCTCCTGTTCCATCAAGCTCCTTAGAGAGAACGTACTTACTCTTCATCAATACGTTGCGAAGTTCTACCTTATCAATAATCTTATTCCAAGAAAGGTTCTGACCCACAGCAAAGCGAATACCTGTGAGAGCATGACGGAAATCAAGATTGGTAGTTGGGTGTACACCTTGCGTAGCATAATGCACATAACCCGTACAAGCAGTCATCAAATCTACTTCTTTCTTTACGTCTGGTTCTATCTCAAACTCTACACTAGGACTACCTGTTGAAGCTGTGTTGCCAATTTTCATTTTTGAGTATGTGCTTGCTTCTGGATAAATAGCGAAGAAACGAGCGTGAGGTATAGACCACGACCATTTAATAGGGGTATAAAGTTCACCATTACTATTAGTCTTCGCGGCATGGAACCACTCAGGTGAAGTCAAGATATTATTTGCTGCATTACCACGAATACCTGTTGACGAGAAATCACCATCAATGGCAGTCTTTATATTAGCACGCGTACTTGCATCAACTTTTATAGGGTTCACACCCTCGACTGTGGTTTCTATCAGACAGATATCTATGTTGCCATGTGCAGCAAGCTTGTGTCCTGTAAGGTCGGCAGTGGTAATGTTTGATGCAATTGCCCCACGTGTCATTTCCAATCCACGTCCTACGGTCTGTTCCTGCACATCGTTGATGCTGAAGCGCACTAAGGCATCGCCATCGTTGCCTTGATTGGGGGTAATGTCATCGTCAGCACACGATGCTACCGACAGTGCCATCCCACCTAATAGGAGTGAAGACAGCGCATAGTAGAAAATACTTTTCTTCATATCGTTTTCCTTTTAAAATGTTAGTTACTTGTTTTGTTTGTCTTTCTTAAGCACTTAGCTGGCTTAGTCCTCCAATTCATTGTCTTCGTTATCTTCCGTTGGGTCGATTACTTGGATAGTTCCTCCGCCGCCACCGCCCGGGCGAACGAGTGGGCTTCCTACTAACAAGTGGCTTTCTTCGTCGATACCGAGTACCGAAATACTGGGCTGTAGATAGCCCTTCTTTGTTTCTTTGTTCATAATCTCATTCATTTTACGTAATTAAA
>ERZ1036438.727-NODE-727-length-9809-cov-5.912241_pt1 | contig 9809 bp, 9 predicted proteins | sample MGYA00514224_ERZ1036438 | MGnify/ENA primary metagenome ERZ1036438 (study PRJEB33795, sample SAMN09464924) | human gut metagenome | host: Homo sapiens | place: USA: Stanford, California | collected 2016-07 | study: EMG produced TPA metagenomics assembly of the...
AGAGCAACTGACTCTTAATCAGTGGGTCTAGGGTTCGAATCCCTAAGGGTGTACAATCAATACAAAGGTAAATCAATAGGTTCGCATAAGGACATTTTGATTTACCTTTTACTTTTTTCTTAACTTCGCACCATCAGCTGAAGTTCAATTATCAACGACATGATGACAAAATGATAAGGAATGTAAGTTAGCAGCCTTATGCTAAAGAAGCGGCAACTTTTGAAAACCAGCGGTGAAGGGGAAAGAAAAACGCCTGCAAACCATAAATGCTTTACAGGCGTTTTGTTACTTTGTAGTCGGTACGAGAATCGAACTCGTATGCCAAGATTGAGAATCTTGTATCCTAACCGTTAGATGAACCGACCCCGTTGTAGCAAACAAACCTAAAATTAGGTGCGGAAGGAGGGGGATTCGAACCCCCGGTACGGTAACCCGCACGTCAGTTTAGCAAACTGGTGGTTTCAGCCACTCACCCACACTTCCCTTCCTTTTCATCGTAAAGGAGAATGCACTGTGTCTCAAATGCGGTTGCAAAGGTAATGGTTTATTTCTGAATACCGCAACCTATGTAATGAAAAAAGATTGTTTTTAAAATTTATTAACAAGTTAATTTCAGCGCATATTATCGTCTACAAACGACAACGGAAGCAGATCTTTCACACTTCTGACGCAATAGATTTTCTGAGTTCCGTATAAAAGAATTTTGATAGGTTTTTTGTATCGGTCTTCTATCTCCAGTATAACCTGTCGACAAGCCCCACAAGGTGTGATGGGATTAGGCAAAACGCCTTTCTCGTTCCGGCCTACAATGGCCAATGTTTCAATGGGACTGTCGGGATAGTTGGCTTGAGCCGCAAAGACAGCAGTACGCTCTGCGCATAGACCTGATGGGAATGCAGCATTTTCCTGGTTGGCTCCTATCACTATTTTTCCATTTTCAAGTCTTAAAGCAGCACCCACATAGAAGCGACTGTAATTGGCGTATGCGTTCTTGGTGGCTTCAATTGCGGCCTGAACCAACTCCTGGTCTTGTGGAGAAAGCTCATCGAGCTGATAACTCTGAATCGAGATATTAATGTCAATCTGTTCCATGCATGTTAGGGTTTAAAGTATTCATAGGCGCCGATATCCGGCCGATCGTCTCTCTTTCTGCCATCCCTATCTAAGGGTAAAGATGTTGCTTGATTGGCCATTCCTATGGCCAAAGATTTTTCTCGCAATCTGAAATCATACCTCAAGCTATCTGTGTCTATCAAAAGGAAGTTCTTGTGACCAGCTTGGATCGTATCTTTTACATCTTCGTATAGCACGTTTTTAAAACAAACACTATCCTCAGACGCTTCGCGAGGCATGCGCAGCAGACAACTCTCGAAGGCGAAATGCAGCTGAGAGGCATCTTTTCCAGGGTTTCTCATCACCTCATGGGCGGAGTAGCCCGTAACAAGTGAGTTGTTACAAACGAATTGTTTTAAGGGTGAAGACGTCGAACTCAGTCTTAGAGCCACACCTCTGTTAGAGTCAAATGGATAAAATTGCGCCAAAGTACAGCCGTTCATCACCACATCGCCGCCATTAATTGAAACACAATCGTTGAGGGTATTGCTGAAAACAGAATTGTTGATGTAAACTTTCGAATGACGAGTCAGCAAGCCATATCCTTGACAGTTGTGGATGGTAGAATTGGCCATAACCAGTTTTTGCTTGGCTATGTCGGCAGAATCAATAACCAAGCCATTGTATGCGCCATGGATATCAGCGTACGTAATCTTATTCTCGTTGGACGAAGGATAAATATGTACTCCCTGCCACTGACCACTCAATCCGTCATAAGGCAGATAATCGAACATCCGATCCAGCCGGTTGCCACGCAAGACAACTTCATTTTGCGGTTCTCCCTCAATGGACAGTCGGCCATAGACATCAATACCAGCATGCTGATCGAAATACAGTGTCGTCCCGGCAGCTATACGCAAAGTCTTGTTTTCTTCAACAGTCAGCTTTCCAAACACCACAATGGGCTTGGTTCCTGTCAGTACTGTATCGTTCATAACATGATGGTTGCGCAAGAAAACGGCATCCCAAGCATAAGCATTCAGATTAACTTTTTGTTCCTTTCCATTCTCCAATGCAAACACAATATTGTCTTCAATGCGTTGCGCCACATCGGCATGTTTAGCCGGAGCGGTTAGCTCTACATACACGCGAATGCTATCATTCTTCCAAATCTCAATCTCTGACGTTGCATATCCCACATCTTTACCTAGGTAAATACCGTCTACATTGACTCTAAAACCTGTCTGATTGCCCCGTTCTAACCTAACCTTAGAACATCTAATGCCTTCTCCTGAATGGTTATAAACCCAAAATGATTTGGCTGCCGAGGGAATATTGGAAAAGACGGTATCAAGTTTGATACTGTCAGAAGAGAATGTCAGCAAATGATTAGGTGATGAAGAAAAGGTATCTTCATCATGACATGCGGTGAAACCAATCAGTGCCAACAAGCAAACTATAATAGACAATCGAATATTCATTAATGAATAAACGCTAAAAGTGATTATTTATTTTTGAAAGACCTAATAAAGTATTGACAAGAAATGTAAAACAAGCAATGATGAATGCAAGTGATGCAGTATGGAAATGTTTAAATTATCTCACACAACTTTTCGTAGCTCATCCCAACAAAGTCTTTAATAACCATATCAGATAATGGCTTGACAGTTTCAATAGAGTTTGTTGTTGCCAGTCCACAAACCTTCATTTGAGCGGCTTTTCCCGCCTTCAATCCGTTGATACTATCTTCAAATACAACACATTGGTTGTGCGAAACAGCAAAATGAGCAGCTGCTGTAAGGTAACAATCTGGTTCAGGTTTACTTCGTTTAAAGTCCTCACTGGTGAGGATTACGTCAAACAACGTTTCAAATTCTGGATGACGCTGATACACATTTGCCATTTTCTGTTGGTTGCTACTTGTTACAATGGCCGTATTAACGTAATTCTGTTTCAGGTCTTTGATAAAGGCAACAACGCCAGGGATGTATGCGTAATCCATATTTTTTTCAAACTCAATGAGCTGATTCTCTATTTCATGTTGCGCCTTTTCTTCATCTTTAAAATACCGATCGAATATCTGAGTCAGTGTCTGTCCCTTGATAAGATGGGCAAAATGCGGTATGTCAGGCTTGTAAACCATACCTATCCGATCCCAACAAACGGTATACTGAGATTCGGTATCCAGTACGACTCCATCTAAATCAAAAAGTGCTGTGTTAAACATTATTTACCTTATTTTATAGAATGACATGTCAAAGGTACAAAAAATATTCGTATTTTTGCACAAAAAAGAGAAGATGAGGAATCTGTTGTGGGTCATTGTCCTCGCCCTTTTTGCATCAGGATGTGATGACAATCACAACAACGTGTTGAAGAAATACGGTTTACAAGCCTTATCCTTTGCGATAGACTCTACCACGTATCTGATAAACAACACTCACTCCCCCAAGTGCGAAGTATCCATCCAAATGCAATGTATGCGAGGAAAAAACGCTCCGAAAATCAACCAAGCATTGATTCAATCTGGCTTTCTGGTGGCAAACAGCTTATCTCAAACAAACGAAATGACCGACATGAAGAAGGCCCTGCGTGCCTTTGTAAGCCAATATATGGATGAATACATCAATACTTATGGTCCGCTTTACCGTGCAGATTCTGCCAACCCGACCACCTATAATAGACATTATCAACTGAAATCGGAACTCCAAAATAACCAAAAAGACATCCTCACATACATCATTTACTTGTCAACAGCTGCGGGAACGTCGCAAACATCAAATCAAACGATAGTAAAAAACTTCAACTTGAAGACTGGAGAGTTAATCACTTTGTCAGACCTGTTCATTGAGGGTTATGAAGAATCTGTAAAAGACATCATTCTTGAAAAGCTTCGAAAACGATTGAAAAATCATCGAACTGGATTCCAAAAACACGAAGGAAGTTTGACAGATGGCGATATTTACATCACTGATAATTATGTCATTGGCAAGAATAAAATAACTTTCATCTACTGTGAAGATGAGATTGTGCCCCATGAATATGGCGAGGTGAGGGTTGATTTAAGCAAATCAGAATTAAAGAAATATTTAAAATGAACATAGAAGCAATACAAAAATATTTCCCTTCGTTAACCGAAGAGCAGAAAAAACAATATGGCATGCTTCAAGAACTGTATAGCGATTGGAACGCAAAAATCAATGTCATTTCACGCAAAGACATTGACCATCTGTATGAACATCATGTTTTGCATTCGCTGTCTATTGCTAAATTGATCGGTTTCATCGATGAAACAAAGATTTTAGACTTAGGGACAGGAGGTGGTTTTCCTGGTATTCCCTTGGCCATTATGTTTCCAAAATGCAACTTCACGCTCATCGATGGAACGGGAAAAAAGGTTCGAGTGGCCGAAGAAATCGCCCATTCCATCGGTCTAAAGAATGTCACAACCAAGCATATCAGAGGCGAAGAAGAAAAAGGTATATATGATTTTGTGGTGAGTAGAGCCGCCATGTCTCTCCCCGACTTGGCCAAAATCGCCAAGAAGAACATTTCCAAGAAGCAACTAAACGTTTTGCCAAACGGAATCATCTGCTTGAAAGGCGGAGATCTTGACGCTGAAATTAAACCGTTCAAACACATCGTTGAGACCTGTCCGATATCAAATTGGTTTGACGAAGAGTGGTTCAAAGAAAAGAACATTGTCTATCTGCCACTTTAATTTCATAAAGAAACAACACTAAAAGACGATAAGTTATGCTCAACATCAAATGCTTCGAGTGCAATATGCTGCAAGAAAACTGCTATGTAGTCAGTGATGAAACCAAGGAATGTGTTATCATTGATTGTGGAGCCTTTCATGAAAAAGAGCAGAAAGCTATTGCACAATACATCGAAGCTCAAGGTTTAAAACCCATCCATTTCATCGCCACGCACGGGCATGTTGACCACCATTTCGGCGATCAGTTTGTCTACAAAGAATACGGATTAAAGGTGAAAGTTCATCGGGCTGACGCTTTTCTGATGGAACTACTGCAAGAACAAGCTGAAGCGTTTGCGGGTGTCAAGCTATCTGGAGATTTCCCAAGTGTGGATCAATATCTCAACTCAGATGATACCATATCCTTTGGATCACACCAATTCACACTGATAGAAACTCCAGGACACACACCTGGAAGCGTGTTCTTCTATTGTCAAGAAGAGGATGTTGCATTTTCAGGTGACACGTTGTTTCACTTATCCATCGGAAGAACTGATCTTCAAGGAGGCTCAATGTTCCAAATGATTCAGAGTTTAAGGATGCTTTCACAGCTTCCTGACAACACTAAGATATACCCTGGACATGGTGAACCAACAACAATCGGCACTGAACTCGCAGGAAATCCCTACATGGATCGCTAAAACGAATACGCAATGGCAACTCCCCAACAACAGCAAATCAAAGAAAAAGTGATACTGGGAATAGATCCTGGTACAAATGTCATGGGTTATGGTGTCATTAAGATTCTTGAAAGAAAGCCATCCTTGGTAGCCATGGGGGTGATTGACATGCGAAAGACCGATGACCCTTACCTTCGATTAGGACACATTTTTGATCGCGTTACTGGCATTATTGAAGAGTATCTACCCGATGAAATGGCCATTGAAGCACCTTTCTTTGGAAAAAACGTGCAGTCGATGTTAAAGTTGGGACGTGCCCAAGGAGTGGCCATCGCTGCAGCCATTCACCACGATGTACCCATTCATGAATATGCTCCGCTCAAGATTAAGATGGCTATCACCGGTCAAGGTCAGGCCAGTAAGGAACAAGTGGCTGGGATGCTTCAAAGACTTTTGAAAATCAATCAAAGCGAGATGCCACATTTCATGGATGCCACAGATGCCCTCGGGGCTGCCTACTGTCATTTTCTTCAGATGGGAAGACCCAGTGTCGACAACAAGTACCACGGCTGGAAAGACTTTATCAATAAGAATAAAGACAGACTTTCACAACCGTCTTCCAAGTAACAGAGCAACAAAAGAACATTCAAAAGATTCATAACCACCCAATTATATCAAATTAAGAACAAGAACAAAAAAGATAAGAGAATTATGAAAAAAATCATTATGCTACTCGCTTTCACCTGCACATTTGCAGTGAATGCCATGTCACAAGAAATCTACAAAGAAGTAAATCGCATCATGCACCAGGCTGAAGCCATTAAGAATGATACGAAAAGAAACTTGGAAGAGCGGAAAATTGCCACATTCAAGGCCGACGCTATCTTCTACCTTATCACTAAAGCGGCGCAAAACGACCACTTCACCGAGTTGGAATTGGGCAAACAAACCAATGCCATGATTGACTTTGTCAACAGCTATGTCAAGCGGTTGGCTCGCTCATCCAATAAGCAGGACAAAGAAATCTTGATGGCGCGATTCAAGAATGCCACCGTTCAAAATCCATTATTCAACGATCCGGAGAAAGAAATCACCTACGCATACGTTGACAATGAAAAATTCATCACTCAGTTTTCCATTGACACCGATTGGGTAAAAGCATTAAATGCTGTGAAATAACAAGAGGTTGCACCTAAGGGGTGTTTCCAACCCAACGGGCACATTGGCACTCATTTCTTTTGATGATAATGAAAGTAGTACCAATAAGTTTTGCCATAGATATCCCGAATTTTGGTCTCTCTGACCATCTTTTCGGGATATTTTTTTTCCAAATCCTGATAATCTTTGTAATCCGCATCTGCCACCGCATCATGATATACCAGCTTTGGATTTGAACGCGAATGGGTATAAAGCACTAATGCCTCACGATAATGTTTAGGCAGCAAGCTGTCAACATGATAGTAAAGAGGAAGATGAACCACAAACTTATCCAAATTTTTATCTAACAAATAGCCACATAATAAATAATCTTTGGCTGGGTTCTTCGCCTTTCTGCTCGCCGTGATGAGTTCCAAATAGCGCATGACTGGCATCTGTTGTCTGGGTACGACACCGATGTAACGGTATACATCATTATCCGGTGTCATCAGCATTCTTACCGAACTACCATTAGGCAGCAGCGATTGAGACTCTCCTATCAAAGGATATTCAAACAGGCTCTCCCCCATTTTATGCGTCTTTGACAAGCAATAAGCACGCAACATCACCAGGTTTGAATCGGTCTTCAAATTGTTTTTCCCCACCTCCAGCGCATCTTTATACTCCTTGTTGACAATAGCCTGTTCCATTTTGGCTCGCTCATGAAAAACCACATCATGATTGCTGAACAAACCTACCAGCACAAACATCACGCCCAGCGCCATGATATTTTGCCACAAGAGATGCACAAGGTCTCCATGCGCTTTTCCTTCTTCCACTTTGTGCCTGTTTCTCTTGAGAACCCACATCAGGCCTCCATAGGCCAATAGCAGCAAAGGTGCCGCTATCCACCACCCTCCCAACGAGAAGTTGCGGTCAATGTTATCACTGATATCTGTCAGAATCGTCAGCAGTAGTAAAGAGGGGAAAAAGGTAAGCGAGTGCCCTATTCCTGAAGGACGACAAACATAAGAAACGCCAAGATGCACCAGATAGAGCGTCAAGGTAATCAATATTGCCCCGACACCGGCATGGTAAGAGGTTCTTCCTCCCGACAGTACATGTTGCGTCACGGCCAAAACATCTGCCTGGTACACATACAGATACACGAAAGTAAAGCAACAAAACAAAATGCTGCACACCATACGTATCAACAACGTATCATTCAAACGAGTAATAGGCTGTGTGACCAAGAGGAGATGTTTACTTTTTTTTCAAAACCATAGCACTACGCGCCGGGATGTATAATTTAAGCCAACCCTTGTTTGCTTCTTTGTACAGAGGGTCGAAGTTGGTCAAATGCTCCACGCTGTCGTCAGTCAAACCATGACCTCCAAACTGAGGATCATCCGTATTCAACACCACCTGATAGCTTCCTGCCGGAGCGAGAAAGCCGTAATCAACAAACGATTGGGAGGGTGAGAAGTTAAACACAAACACCAAATCTCCCCGCATGTAGCACAGTATTTGATCGCCATCATGATGCCAAATTTCCTGAACTGCCGTTTTATTGAATCCCTTCTGTGATTTCAATAGGTTAATCATCGCGCGGTCAAAGTCGCCCAAATAATGATAATCCAGCTCCTGATTGTCCACCAGGTTCCACTGTCTTCGAGCATATTTATGGCTCCATCCATTTCCTTCTCTTGGAAAATCAATCCATTCAGGATGCCCGAACTCGTTACCCATGAAGTTAAGGTAACCTCCATTCATCGTGGATGCAGTGACCAACCTAATCATCTTGTGAAGTGCTATACCACGATGAACCAGGGCATTTTCATCACCTTTCTTGAAGTGCCAATACATGTCAGCGTCAATCAGCCTGAAGATGATGGTTTTATCACCTACCAAAGCCTGGTCATGACTTTCACAATACGAGATAGTCTGCTCGTCAGAACGCCGGTTCTTGATTTCCCAAAAGATGGAACTGGGTTTCCAGTCTTCATCTTTCAGCTCTTTGATGGTCTTGATCCAAAAATCGGGTATGTTCATGGACATGCGGTAATCAAAGCCCAAGCCGCCATCTTTTACCTTGGCAGCCAAGCCTGGCATACCGCTAACCTCTTCGGCAATAGTTATCGCATCTGGGTTCACTTCATGGATAACCTGGTTTGCCAATGTCAGATAACAAATGGCATCACCGTCCTGGTGACCATTATAATAATCGGAATAGTTGGTAAACGCCTCTCCCAACCCATGGCTATAATAGAGCATCGAGGTGACACCATCGAAACGGAACCCATCAAAATGAAATTCTTCCAACCAATATTTGCAGTTGGACAGCAGGAAGTGCATCACCTCATCCTTGCCATAATCAAAACACAAACTATCCCATGCTGGATGCTCATGCCTGTCACCGGGACAGAAATACTGATTAGGATCGCCCGCAAGATTACCCAGTCCCTCCAACTCATTCTTGACGGCATGACTATGAACGATATCCATGATGACGGCCACGCCCTGTTGATGGGCTGCATCTATCAACTCTTTCAGTTCTTCCGGTGTACCAAATCTCGAGGATGCTGCAAAGAATGAGCTGACATGATAGCCAAAAGAGCCATAATAAGGATGCTCCTGTATGGCCATAATCTGTATGCAGTTGTAACCCGCTTTCACGATGCGCGGCAGCACATAATCCTTGAATTCGGTGTATGTACCCACCTTCTCGGCATCCTGCGCCATGCCTATATGACATTCGTAGATGAACAACGGATCCTTGGATGCCTTGAAGTTGCTTGTCTTCCATGCGTAAGGCTCCTCCGGACACCATACCTGAGCCGAGAAAATCTTAGTCTGATTGTCTTGAACCACGCGGTTTACCCAAGCGGGAATGCGCTCACCCTGACCACCTTCCCAATAAACATGCATCTTGTACAGCTCGCCATGACGGATGGCGTCACGCTTCATCATCAGTTCCCAGTTGCCCGTTCCCTCAATACGCTTGGCGGCATATTCAGGCCGTTCTTCCCAGTTATTGAAGTCGCCAACCAGATAAATGGCCGTCGCATGGGGTGCCCACTCTCTGAACACCCACCCTTCTGCAGTTGGATGCAACCCGAAATAATGGTGTCCCGATGCAAATTCGCTTAAAGTCAACTTTCCGTTTTGCGTTAAACGTCTTTGGGTTGCCATCGCATGCTCATGCCTGCCGCGGATGGCGTTGGCGTAAGGTTCCAGAT